>SXGT01738732.1_pt1 | contig 72766 bp, 71 predicted proteins | sample 3176221 | NCBI WGS metagenome assembly SXGT01 (sample SAMN11356862, study PRJNA531348) | freshwater metagenome | isolation source: freshwater sample F1-120 | place: China: Fuxian Lake, Yuxi | collected 2017-12-25
CGGTGACTTCTTCCGGCCGCTCATCGATGAGCAGCACGATCAAATACACCTCAGGGTGATTAGTCGTAATCGACTGCGCGATGTTCTGCAATAGCATCGTCTTACCCGTGCGGGGCGGGGCGACGATGAGACCGCGCTGGCCTTTGCCGATGGGGGTCATGAGGTCCATGACGCGGGCGGAGACGTTATCGGAGGTGGTTTCGAGTTTGAGGCGCTCCTGCGGATACAGCGGCGTCAGGTTCTCGAAGAAGAGCTTGTTGCGCGCCTGGTCGGGCGCTTCGAAGTTGACCGCTTCCACTTTGATGAGCGCGAAGTACCGCTCGCCATCTTTGGGCGGCCGCACCTGGCCCGACACCGTGTCGCCGGTCTGTAAATCGAACTTGCGGATCTGCGACGGTGACACGTAGATGTCGTCGGGACCCGGCAGGTAGTTGTAGTCGGGCGCGCGCAGGAAGCCGAAGCCATCCGGCAGCACTTCAAGCACACCTTCCGAGAACAGGAAGCCGCTCTGCTCAGTCTGCGCCTTGAGAATCTGGAAAATCAGATCCTGCTTGCGCATGCCGGTGGCGCCAACCACGTTGAGGTCCTTGGCCACCTGGGTGAGCTTCTGGATGCTCATGTCCTTCAGGTCATTGATGTTGAGCATGGGCGCCTTCGGGACGGGCGCGGCGTCAGGGTTGCTCGCGGCTTCGGCCTCGGCTCTCGCCTGTTCGGCGGCGTACTCAAGGGCGGGGTCTGCAACGGGGAGATCGGGGGAGCGACGTCCGGAACGTCTAGGATGGTGTGCCATGTGGTGCGTACTCGGAAACTTCAGGGAATCTGAACGTGTTTAGGTTGGTTTGGGGGAGCGAACGGGGACTAACACGTGCAGTATAACACGGACTCGCTGGTCCAGAGTCCAAAGTCCAGGGCTTGCCCCGCCGTAGCCTTGGCGAAGGCGGGTCCGTTAGTAATTAATTGGGGAATCGCCGATGGCCAGGATCGAGCAGGCGACGCGGGGTTTGAGACCCAGGGCGTGGGCCCGAGCGATGACGTGGGGTTCATCGGCACCCGGATTGAGCCACAACACGGCAATGCCCTTCCGGGCGACCTCCTCGAGCACGGGCAGGCTGGCCTCGGCATGCAAATAGACGGTCGCCTCATCGAGGGTGCCTGGATAGTCGAGCACGCTCGAATACGCCTTCTCCCCTTCCACTTCTGCCTCCGTCGGATGAATCGGGACGACAGTGAAGCCCTGCTCGCGAAACGCACGGAGCGCCTTGTTGCCGAATTTCCGACGGTCACGTGAGGCGCCGATCACGGCAACGGTGGACATCCCTTGATTCTGCCTATTGCTTCGGCGAGATCAGCGGAATCACCTGCCGACCCAGGCGGCGGTAACGCCGGAAGTCGCCGTCCAATGTGAGCACCTTCGCCTGACGACGCTCTTCAGTGATGCGGACGAGACAGGCGTCGGCCAGCGACATCGGCACATCCGCATACCGCTTCATCAGGCGACGCACATGCTCTGCCTCCTGGTCGATCTGGAACCGGCAGACGAGGTGCCCGCGCTTAATCAGGTCGAGCAGCGCATCGGGTCCCCGTGCGTCGCCGCGCAGCAGGAACGACGCTTCAGTCAGCACGGCCTCACACGTCTCCAGAGGCGGCTCGATCTCCGAAAGGCGGGCGACGGCCCAGTCGTGCCACGTGTCCCGCTGGTTCAGATAGGCGACGAGTGGCCCGGTGTCGACGATGACGTCGCGATCCATCAGCGGCCAAACCCTGCCATGTGGCGCGAGTTGGTCGAAAGATCGGCCGGGCCCTCCACGCATCCAGCCAGGTCCGTTGTCATCGCCGCGAACGACCGGGGGTCGTGCGTAGCATTCTCTTTACCGGGAACCAAATACTCAGCCAACGCCTCGCGCATCACGAAGCTGTCAGAGACGCCCTTCTCCCTGGCACGGGTCTTGAGGGCCTGTTCCAGTTCTTTTGGCAGTTTCATCGATCGGACTTTCATGGGTATCACCTCTGTGGCATAACAACGCTACCACGACAGCTCTACCGGCGTCCAGCTTTGACGATAACCACGACAGGATCCAGCATCTGGGAGCCCGAACGGACCGGCGACGCCTGTATCTTCTTCACTACAACCATCCCCGAGACGACGCGGCCAAAGACCGCGAAGCCCTGCCCGTCGGCGTTGCGCGCACCGCCGAAATCGAGCAGCGGCTGGACGCCGATACAGATGAAGAAGTCGCTCGTCGCGGTGTTGGCGCCCCCCCGGGCCATGGAGACGGCCCCGTCCACGTGCCTGAGCCCGGTGACACTGGTGGGCTCAAGCGCGATCGGCGGATGGCCGGGAGTTGTTGGTGTCCGCGGCGCACGGCCCGCCTGCACCACTTCAATGGGATGTTCCTTTCTTGTTTCGGTCTCAGGCCGCACCGTGCGATGGAATCTCCCACCGGTGTAGAGACCCTCATCGACGTACTTCAGGAAGTTCGCTGCCGTCACTGGCGCCTTCGCCACGTTGACCTCAATCGTAATGGCTCCGAGCGATGTGTCAAACACCACAACCACCGGAGACGCCGGCGACTGCACTATCGCCCTGAACACGACCAACGCCGATAGGATTACAGTGGTCATGCATTCACTCCGGAAATATTTTGCCAGGATTGAGGATGCCGTGGGGGTCGAAGGCCGCTTTGACACGGCGCATCACACCAACTGTCTCTGGCGTCAGTTCCCACTCAAGGTATTTCATCTTGGAGAATCCGATGCCATGTTCGCCGCTGATCGATCCTTCGAGAGCGATCACACCCCGAAACAGTTCTTCTTCGGCAGAGCTCGCCCTGCGCATCTCATCTTCATCGCCGGGAGTCAGCATGATGTTCACATGGATGTTGCCGTCACCTACATGCCCGAAACACGGAATGCGCAGACGATAGCGAGCGCGCAACCTCTCCACCAGTTCGAACAGTTCCGGCACACGCGCCTTTGGGACCACCACGTCGTGATTGACCTTGAGCGGCGTAATCACTTTCAACGAGAGCGAAATCTCCCGGCGTACACGCCACAGTTCTTGTCGCTCGGCGTCACCTGCCGCCCGAAGACACTCGATCGATCCGGCCTCGCGGCAGGCGGCCTGCACGCGATCGGCTTCCGCGGCCACCTGTTCGGCCAGGCCATCCACCTCAAGCAAGAGGATGGCCGCGGTCCCTTCTGGCGCGAGCGAGCGGACGTTGAGATTCTTCGCTACGGCATCGAGACACTCGCCATCGATTAATTCGAGGACCGCGGGGATCACTCGTGCCCGAATCAGGCCGGTCACCGCATTGACCGCGTGGCGCACACTCGGAAACGACGCCCGCATGGTGAGCTGCGCCGGTGGCCTGGGTATCAGCCGCAGAATGACCGTCGTGATGATCGCCAGCGTGCCCTCGGACCCCACCAGCAGGTGTGTCAGGTCGTAACCGACCACGTTCTTCACCACTTTGCCGCCGGTCCGAATAATCTCGCCTGTCGGAAGCACGGCCTCAAGGCCAAGCACGTACTGCTTGGTCACCCCGTATTTGAATGCGCGCGGCCCTCCCGCGCACTCAGCTACATTGCCTCCGATGACTGATTGCCGCAGGCTCGCCGGGTCTGGCGGATAAAACAGGCCCACCGCCTCAACGGCGTCCTGCAAGTCTCCCGTCACCACGTGCGGTTCCACCACCGCCAGCAAGTTCCCTTCGTCGATGTCCAGAATGCGGTTGAGGCGCGCGAGGCTGATCACCACACCGCCCTGCGTGGGCACTGCGCCCCCCGTATACCCAGTCCCCGCGCCACGAGGCACCAGAGGCGTACGGGTTTCATGGCACAGACGCGCCACCGCTGACACCTCAGCCGTGTTTGCGGGCCACACCACGGCGTCCGCGGGATGCCCGCGCTTGAGCGCATCCACGCCGTAGGCTTCACGCGTCTCCTGATCGGCCCTCACGTGGTCGACGCCGACGATGGCACGGAGGCGATCGAGAAGGGCGTCGGTCACGAGTGTTTGCGCGCGAATCGAATCAGCCGGGTCACGCCTTCGCGCAGCCGTTCGAGTGACGTCGCGTACGAGAGACGCACGAACCCGGGCGCATCAAAGGCTTCGCCCGGCGTGGTCACTACGTGCTCCTCAGCCAGCAGCGCATCGCTGAACTCGAGCGAGGTACGAAGGCCGGCGGGTGACAGGACATCTCCGACGTCTGGAAAGACATAAAACGCGCCCTGCGGCACCGCGCAGCGGAATCGCGGCTCCTCGGCGAGCCACTCCAGCACCTGATCGCGGCGTTGCTGATATACGGTCAGCATGTCGGTCACGCACTGTTGCGGTCCGTTGAGCGCCGCCACCGCGGCGTACTGGGAAATGGAGCTCGCGTTGGAGGTGGTGTGGCTCTGTAACGCGTTCGCACCGGACGCAAACGCCTTTGGCCCCACCGCCCATCCCAACCGCCAGCCTGTCATGGCGAAGGCTTTTGACGACGACCCTGCGAGCACAAGCCGGTCGCGCAGCGCCTCACCGAAGATGGCGGGCAGGTTGTGCGGTACACCTCCGTAAATGAGGCGCTCGTAACACAGGTCGAGGACCACCCACAGCCCACGCCGTGCTGCTTCAGCTGCGATCACACGCGCGTCGGCTTCCGAGAGAAGTGCCCCAGTGGGATTGCCTGGACTGTTGATGACAATGCCGCGGGTGTTCGGCGTCAGCGCGCCGAGCAGCAACTCAGCTGTTGGCACGAATCCCTGCTCCGCTCGCGTCTGCACGATGACTGGTTTGGCCCCGGCCAGTTTGATCTGTTCGGCGATAGTCGGCCATCCGGGCGCGTGCGTGATCACGTCATCGCCGGGACCGAACAGCGCGATCGCCGCATGGGACAACGCCTGTTTGCCGCCGGCTGTGATCACGATCTCATCGGGGGCGTACTCCACGCCATAGTCAGCGTGGTAGCGCGCGACGACGGCCTGCCGCAGTTCCAAAGTGCCCATGTTCGCGGTGTATTTCGTGCGCTGGGCGTTGATGGCCGCGTGCCCGGCTTCGCAGATGTGCGCCGGCGTCGGAAAGTCTGGCTCGCCCGCTCCCAGGTCCACTACGTCCACGCCCTCACGTCGCAGTTTCTCGGCTGCAATCGTCCCCTTCATCGTGAGTGACATGGCGACGTGCTGCATTCGCGCGGCCAACTGTGCGGCGGTCGGGGTCGGGGTGGGGGTCATACTGCGCTCTTCCCGGCCCTGAGTCGGGCCACCAATCGCCGGGCGATGGAGTCGGGCAACAGGCCCTCAACCGATCCGCCAAGTCCCACCACTTCCTTCACCAGACGGGAACTGATGTGAGCCAGGCGATCGGCCCCGATTACGCACACTGTTTCGATCTCAGGCGCGAGGTGCGCATTCATCAGCGCCATGGGACGTTCATAGTCAAAATCTATACCGCTGCGCAGGCCTCGCACCACTGCGCACGCGCCCCGCCGCTTGGCGTAGTGGACGAGTAAGCCCTCGAAGGCATCCGCCGTGACTTGGCCTGGTTGGCCAATCCCCGCGCACGACTCGTTGATCATGGCGACGCGCTCATCCACCGTAAAGACCACGCGCTTTTCCGAATTGACGAGCACCGCCACGATCACACGGTCGAACAGGCGGGCCGTCCGCCGGATCACGTCGAGATGTCCGTTAGTCAACGGATCAAACGACCCAGGAAAAATGGCAATGCGGGATGACGGCATACTTCCCTATCTGTAGAACGACAACGCGCTATCGCCAGAAACGAGCACGCGCGTCCGAATCAACCCGGCCTCACTCGCCGGTGTCTCGAGAGACCGCCGATGCTCGATCACCACCGAGCCGTCCGGGGCCAGGTGCGTCGCCGCTACACGCAGCGTCGCCTCCAAGTCGTCATCATCATACGGGGGGTCCAGAAAGACAAGATCACAGTTGGCCCCGCCACTCGATCGCAGGAAGTCGCCGCGGATGACCTGACACTGCGCCTGGACGCCACAGTGCCCGATGTTGGCCTCGACGATGGGCCATGCGCGGCGATCTTTCTCGTAGAAGGTGACGTGCGTCGCACCGCGACTGACGGCCTCAAGGCCGACGGCGCCAGTGCCGGCAAATGCGTCCAGCACGCGCGTCCCCTGGACGCTGGGGCCGAGCACATTAAACAAGGTCTCCCTCAGACGGTCAGACGTCGGCCGCACATCGTCTGTCGCAGGACCTTGCAGGCGGCGTCCTTTGAGTGAACCGGCGACGATTCGCATGGCTACCCGACCGCCACAAGCCCGAAGCGCTGCGCCCAATTGACCGTGAGGTAATCGACCAGGGGCTGCGCCTCGTTCGGGTCATCAAGCCAGGCCACGGCTTCGCGCCGCGCTTCTTCCATCAGCACGTAATCACGGACAAGGTCACCCACGCGCAAGGTCGGCAGGCCCGACTGACGGGTGCCGAAGAAATCGCCAGGACCGCGAATTTCCAGATCGCGCTCTGCGATGACAAACCCATCGGTCGTTTCCACCAGCGCATCGATGCGCGCATGGCCCTGGTCGGTGAGCGGCGCCTGATAGACCAGCACGCACGTGGACGCATGCGCGCCGCGGCCGACGCGACCGCGCAACTGATGCAGTTGCGAGAGCCCAAACCGCTCGGCATGTTCGACGACCATCATCGTAGCGTTGGCGACGTCCACGCCCACTTCAACTACAGTTGTTGCAGCCAGCACGTGGACGTCGCCGCGGGCGAACGCTCCCATCACCTGGTCCTTTTCGTCAGACTTCATCTTGCCGTGCAGCAAGGCCACGCGGTACTCCGGGACCACGTCGTTCTGCAGCGTCTGCGCCATCTCGGTGGCCGCCCGCAAGTCCACTTTCTCGGACTCCTCCACCAGTGGGTAAATCACATAGGCCTGCCGACCCTGTTCGAGTTCGGTGCGCAGCATCCGATAGATATCGTCGCGCCGCGATTCCGGCTTGGCGATAGTGCAAATCGGTTGGCGGCCCGGCGGCAGGTCACGAATCACGGACGTATCTAGATCGCCAAACGCCGTAAGCGCAAGCGTCCGTGGAATGGGTGTAGCCGTCATCACAAGCACATCGGGGTGTTGTCCCTTGCCGCGCAAGGTGGCGCGCTGCACCACGCCGAATCGGTGCTGCTCGTCAATCACTACCAACCCGAGGTCGCGAAACTTAACCGCCCCTTCCACGAGCGCATGAGTGCCCACCACCATGTGGGTGATACCGCTCGCGATTTCGGCCAGCGCCGCGCGCTTCTTCGCAGCGCCCATACTGCCTGTGAGCGACGTGACGCGAAACCGCGAGGGCTCAAGCAACCGGCGAATGGTCATATAGTGCTGGTCCGCAAGAATTTCAGTGGGCGCCATGAACGCCACCTGGAATCCGTTTTCCATCGCCACAAGCGCTGCCAGCAAAGCGACGATGGTTTTGCCGGCTCCAACGTCACCCTGCAACAGCCGGTGCATGGGTGCGGCGCGTTGCATGTCTGTGACAATCTCGCGCAACGCCATCTTCTGTCCGTCAGTCAATTTGAACGGCAGAACTTTTCGTGCCGCCGCGCGAAGTCGATCGTCCACCACCACCGGCCGCGCCTTCAGATACTGGGCCTGCTGACGTTTGCGCAGCACCATGCCCGCCTGAAACAGGAAGAACTCCTCAAAGATGAGCCGCCGCTGCGCCTCGGTGCGAAAGGCGTTGAGTGCATCCACCGACACGCCGGCCGCTGGAAAGTGCGTCTGCAGAATCGCGTCGCGACGAGAGGGCAAGAACAACGCCTGGCGCACGCTGGAGGGCACCGGGTCACCCAGATTCTGCGGCAACCCGGCCATCAACTGGTGCATAAGCGATCGCTGCATGCGGGTGGTCATCGAGCCGACCTTCTCGTAGATCGGCACAATGCGCCCGGTGTGCACTTGGGCATCCTCGGGGTCGTCCGTGTCACCCCGCACGATTTCGTACTCGGGATTGCTGAACTGCAGCCCGCTGCCCCGATACTCAAGCGGACCAAACAGCACCACCTGCTGTTGCGGATGGAACACGTCTTTCAGAAACGGCTGATTCGGAAATACCGCCCGCACGGCGCCGCTCACGTCGCGGACCACCACTTCGAACAACCGGAATCCCGGGCGACGGGTGGGCCGGATGCCCGATGACAACACTTCGCCCACGACGGTGGCTGTCATGCCCGGACGCAACCCGGCAATGGGCATCAACCTCGCGCGGTCTTCATACCGGAGCGGGAACCTGAGGAGCAGATCTTCGACCGTGATGAGGCCGGCACGCTGGAGGTCGGCCGCACGTCGCGGGCCCACGCCTTTGACGAATTGCAGGGGTTGCGACAAGACGTCGGCAGGCATTCGCGGCACGAGCGGCGCGCGGCCCGCTACTGGATCACCGTGGCCATTCCACGGCGGAGTTCCACCTCGCGGATGCCCGCCGGCAATTCGAATAGAGTATCCAGCAGGATGCCCTTGGGCGCCTCCGGCGTTTTTGTGTAAAACGCCAGAAGCTCCTGGAGCACCGACTTGGGCACGGGCGCGCCGCCCACTCTGGCGGACTCGTAGGTGTAAATCCCCTGGCCGTTCGCGCCCCGGAAGACACCGACCAAATGGACTTCTAGGATGCCGGTCACGTACGCGAGTGGGTCAAGCCAGCCGCGTTTTTCGGAGAGGCGCACAGTGTCCAGGTTCACAAGCGCTTGGCTTTGCACGCGGCCGCCGTCGAGAAACTGGATGGTCGGCTGCGTGAGCCCGGTGGGCAGGTCCGGCTGCACGCGCATGTAGGCGTTCAGTTCCTCTTCAGTGAAGGTGGTCTTGAGCGTCCGCGCCTTTGCAGGAGCAGCGACCGCGCGTGTCATGATCGCCTGCATTTTTTTGTCGGCGCGTTCGGCCGCGGCCCGCGATGCGTCCTGAGCAAGCCCCGAGGCGACCCCCCGGACAACGCCCGAGGCAAACAACGGCGGCACCGCCAACGCGCAAAGCGCGACGAGCATCACCAATCGTGAAGGCATGCGCTAATTGTAGCGCGTCCCGCGCCTCCTTAGCCCGGTCCCTGCCGGCCGGCCCGCGCACGCGTGAGGAAGTCGATTTTCTGGCGCTCCATGTCTTCTTCGAAGACCCGGAAGCCTGCACGTTGCTGGACGGTCAGGGCCTCATCAATGGCCTGGCGCGCCGTCCTGACGGCTCTCTCAAACTGAAAATCAAGGTCGTCAATCGCGCGAATTTTCGGAAGCAAGGCTGCCTCGCCCGACTCCTCGCCCCGCCAGAGGCGCCGCAACTCGTTGAGCATGCGCACGCGCTGCTGGTTGTGCCGCCGCCGCAGGTCCTGCAGGGTATTCATGCGCATGAAGAACCGCTGGTATTGCTCGTCGTCGAGCTGAAGCAGCCGCTGCGCCTGCACCAGGGCATACGCATCAAACATGGATTGCATTTCCCTGAGCGTCATGTTGGGCCCTGGCGCCGGCAATCCCTGCCCCCGCCCACGCTGGCCCTGGGCGTTGGGCCGATTCACCTGCTCCTGCTGCTGTGGCGGCGGTTCCTGGGCGGCAGCCAGCCGCGCCGGCGTCAATGCGACGAAGCCCACGACGCCCACAAGAACAACTCTCTGAAGAAGTGCCACGACGACTACTCCTTTCCCCGGGCCAGTTCGGCCGACAACAGTTTCGCAAATACATCACGCTCGCCGGATGTCAGGGATGCAAACGCGCTGTCTACGGCAAGCGCTGCCGGGGTCAGCACCTGGCGTACATCGTCCGGTTCGAACGTGTCCATCATGCCCGATACAAACGCCCATTCAGCCGTCTCGAGCGCCATCGCATCATCGGCCACCGCACCCTGCGCGTCCTCGACCGGCGCGACTCGATCACCCGGATACAGCGCCACAGCAACGCCCGCCATAACGACAGTTGCGACGGCGGCCATCGCACCACGCACGGACACAACCATGGCCCACCATGGGTCGGAGGTCGGGCGCACCATCTCGGCCTGCACTAACGTCTGCACTCTAGCCTGGAAGTGGTCCCAGAACAGCGGCGACGGCTCGGGCACATCTGCCACCTCGCCCACCGCCATCATCATGGCGCGTAGTTCGTCCACGTGGGTCTGGCAGGATGCGCACGAGTCCAGATGGGAGTGCCGTTGCTGCGGCAACACACCGTCGAGCGCATTCACTGATTCCTGAGGCGACAGATGAGTAGTCATGATTGGAGTAGCCGTTTCACATTTCTCAGTGCGTGGAAGAAATTTACCTTGGTGGCGCCCACAGTGCCACCGAGGACTCCCGCAATCTCTTTATGCGACAGCTCCTGATATACCCGCAAGAGCAGCGTCGCGCGTTGTCTGGGCGGTAACTGTGCGATTGCGCGCTTCACCTCGGTCGCTTTTTCGCTCTGCGCCAGCGCGCGGAAGGGATCGTCTGACCGTGGGTCTACGTGCCGCGCTTCGACGAGCGGTTCCATGTCCGGGCGCCTGGCCGCAATCCGATTCAGGCAGCAGTTCACGCCCACCCGGTAGAGCCAGGTAGTGAGCGCCGAGTCGCCCTTGAAGTGTTTCAGGCCCTTGAACGCACGGACGAACACGTCTTGCGCCAGGTCGGAGGCATCCTCGTGGTTCCGCACGAAGCGGTAGCAGACCTGATAGACAGCTCGCTGATGGCGGGTCACGATGATCTGGAACGCGTCCTGACTGCCGGCCAGAAACGCGGCCACAAGCACCCGGTCTTCGGCGGCGGCCAGGTCCAGCGCGGTGGCAGGCGGCGCCACGGCTTGCGTCACCGGTTCGGCCTCCCCGCCCGCCGTCCAGGTCGGCATCTGTTTAGCAGCCACCGTTACATGAGCTCCCATGCCCGTTAGACCGGCGTACACCCGTTTCGGTTACCAGAGACATGACTTCTGCCTGGGTGGGCAGGCCAGTCTGGGCTCCGACGGCCCGGCAACTGCGGGCTGCGGTGGCGTTGGCGAAGGTCAGCAGGTCCCCGAGCGTCGCCCCGGCTGGGGCGGCGATCCAGGCTGCGATAAAGCCGCCGCGAAACGCGTCCCCGGCCCCGGTCGAATCGGCGACCGGCACGACAAAACCCGGTGATTCGACCAGTTCCCCTGCGGCCCATGCCACCGCCCCCTGGGCGCCCAGGGTCGCCACCACCGCAGTCGTGCGAAATCGTTTGTGAATCGACTGCATGGCCGCGGTCACGCTCGACTCGCCGGTGTACTTCAGCGCGAAGCCAGCGGGAATCGCCAGAACATCCACCAGGCTCAGCAGGCGCTCGAGGCCTGGCGCTGCGGTATCGACATCGGCCAGCACGGGGACGCCCGCCGACCTCGCGTGCCTGACCATCAGCACCGCCCCGTCAATGTCGGTGGCATCCACCATGAGCACACGCGCTTGAGCGATGCTTTCTGGAGCCGGGCGGGATGACGGCCAATCGAGCGCCTTGTGCCGGCTCCACAACACCGTGCGGGTATAAGCCGCGCCATCGACCAAAACGAGCGCTGACCGATTGGGAGCCGCAGCCCGCACGCAGCCGCTCGTGTCGATTCCCTCGTTACCAAGCGCGCGTTCAATTCGACGTCCGTTTTCGTCGTTCCCGAACACGCCCAGGTAACGCGTGATGCACCCCAGCCGGGCACACGCCACCATAGCCGAGGCGATCTGGCCTCCTGGCAATGTTGAAGAGTCGATGAGTTCGACTTTGTCATCGGGCGCGGGCCACTGCGGCAGAGTCGCCAGCACATCGACCGAGTTTTCTCCGAATCCCACGACCTCAATCGGCCCTGGTCCGAGTGGTGGCAGGGCGAGAATTCGTTGACTTTCGCCTTTCTTTTGCATACAGTCGACCCTGTGCAGCCTCTCACCAAACGCCAACGCGAGATTCTCGACTATCTTCAGGAATTCATCCAGCAGCACGGTTATGCACCGAGCCTGGAGGAAGTGGGCCGCAGGTTCGGCCTCTCTTCGCTTGCGACCGTGCACAAGCATCTCACCAACCTCGAGGAAAAGGGGTGTATTCGGCGCCTCTGGAACCGCAGTCGGTCAGTGGAACTGCTGACCGCCCGCACGGGCCAGCGCGCCGTGGAGTTGCCCATGCTCGGTTACGTAGCCGCGGGGCTGCCCATCGAAGCCGTCACAGGCAACGAGACGATTGCCGTGCCCGAAGACCTCGTGGGACGACGGGATACGTATGTGCTCAAGGTCAAGGGCGACTCGATGATCGATGAGCAGATTCGCGACGGCGACTACGTCATCGTCGAGGACCGCAAGACCGCCGAAAACGGCGAGATGGTCATCGCCCTGCTTGGTGGCGCCGACGTGACCCTGAAGAAGTTCTACCGCGAGAACGGCCGGGTGCGCCTGCAGCCAGCCAACCCCGCCATGCAGCCGATGATTGTGGATGCGGCGCTGGTCCAATTGCAGGGTGTGGTCGTCGGAGTCATGAGAAAGTACTGACATGACATTGCCCACCAAACTGCTCAGCTTCACCATCGTGCCGGACGATCAGGGCGAACAGCCCCGGACCTACGCGAACTTCTGCGCCGTGGGCCACACGCCGTTCGACATGACGCTGACCTTCTGCGACGTCCGCCCGCTCTCAGAAAGCGACATCCGATCGGCTGAGCAGACTCAAACCGTCAAGGCGCCGGTCGTCTCACGCATTGCCCTGCCCTTCGGCGTCATCCCCGGCCTGATCAACGCCCTGCAGGAACAGATGAAGGCCATGCAGGATGCCCAGGCGCAGGGATGGCCGTCAGGTCCGCTTCACTGATGAAAGACGCGGTTGCAGTTTTCGACAGGCTTGACGTTCAGCACCCCAATGCCTGGACGGAACTGCATTTCACCAATCCCTATGAGCTGCTGGCTGCCACGATCCTCGCCGCGCAGTGCACCGACGCCCGGGTGAATCAGGTCACGCCTGCCCTGTTCAAGAAATACCCGGCGCCGGCGCAACTGGCGAGGGCAGACGTGGCCCAACTCGAGACGATGATTCACCCCACAGGGTTCTTTCGCGTGAAAGCGAAAAGCCTCATCGGCATGGCTAACGCCGTGGTGGACGAACATGGCGGCGAGGTCCCCTCGGACATGGATGCGCTCGTTGCGCTGTCTGGCGTGGGACGCAAGACCGCCAACGTCGTCCGCGGGCATGCATTCAACCTTCCCGGATTTCCTGTCGACCGGCACGTACTCCGCGTCGCAACCCGCATTGGACTGGTCTCTGCCAAGGCCGGCGAGGACGCGGTCAAAGCCGAAACACGGCTGATGGCCCTGCTGCCGCCAGACCGATGGACCCGCGCATCAGACACGCTCATCCTCCACGGCCGCCGCATCTGCAAGCCGAAGCCGCTGTGCGATCGCTGCTCTATCTGGACGTCTTGCGCGTACTATCGAAGGCAATGACCTCCGATGACTTCCCTCCCGCCCAGTTCCAGCGTCTCGTAGACGAAGCGATCGCCTCGCTGCCCCGGCGCTTCCGCGATGCGATGGTCAACATGGCGATCGTCGTGGAAGACGAACCCACAGTCGACCAACTCCGCGCAGTGGACGTGGAACCGCCCGACACTATTTATGGGCTGTACGAAGGCACTCCGCTCACCGAGCGCCAGTGGGCCCACGGCAACGTGCTGCCCGACAAGATCTCGATCTTCCGCCTGCCGATCCTCGAAGACAGCGCCGACGAAGACGACATTGTCGTCGGCATCGGAGAGACCCTGATTCACGAGGTCGGCCACTACTTTGGGCTCTCCGAAGATGAAATCATGGAGATCGAAGAAAAGTACTGGCGCGGCGAAGACGACGCCGCCTGAGCCACGCTGTGTCAGTGAACACCCGCCAGGTCATTCGTCCCCGCACCGGCCATCGTCCCCGTAAACGTTTTGGCCAGCACTTTCTGGCGGATGCGTGGGCCGCGAAAGTAGTCAAGACCATCGACGTCCAGCCACAGGATGTGCTCCTCGAAATTGGGCCCGGTGCTGGCGCGATCACCATTCCCCTGGCTGCCACGGGAGCGCCAATCCTCGCCGTGGAAATTGACCGCGACCTGGCCGGCGATCTCGCCAGACGGGTGCCTCCGAATGTCAGCCTGATCACCGCAGACTTCCTGCGCTATGACGTTGTGTCGTACCTCACCGCACTTCAGCCCAGCCGCCCACCCTCCACCAGCGATGATCCTGCAGCGCCTCGCCGCTTTCGAGTGGTCGGCAATTTGCCGTACAATATCTCGTCGCCGGTGCTGTTCCGGCTGATCGAACTGTCCCGGGCACACGCCCTCTTCACGGACGCCACACTCATGGTGCAGCGCGAAGTAGCGGACCGGTTGGTCGCCAAGCCCAGCACGAAGGCCTACGGCGTGCTCAGCGTCTTCGCGCAAATTTACGCAGACATTGAGCGCACACTCGACCTGCCGCCCACAGCGTTCTCACCGCCGCCGAAGGTCCGCTCCAGCGTCGTACGGCTCACCTTTCGGCGCAGCAAGGTGCGCATCGGGGACGAACTCGTGTTCCAGCAGGTGGTCAAGACGGCGTTCATGCAACGCCGAAAGATGCTGTCGAATGCCCTCAAGCACTTCGACCCGACCGCACCGGCCGTGCTGGCACTCGCCGGCATTGACGGCACGCGCCGGCCCGAGACGTTGACGCTGGCGGAGTTCGCCAAGCTGACCGAGCTGTTTGTCTCAGTCCGCACCTCGCTCTGATCAGACACTCGCTCTGATCAGGCTCTGACCAGGCCTTGTACGACCAGATCCCCTGTGTTATAATTCGCGTGTCTTCCTGCCTGTTTTCCGGGTCTTCCCAGCGACCCACAGGTCGGGCACATTGACTGACTGAACGACGCACCCGCGTCGTAGTCCTGCCCTTTGCAGGCGAGCTTCCGCTCGCCAGGGGGCTGGTGTCCGAGCGAGAGATTGAGGGTCGCTGTCGATGATGACGGCTCAGAGTACTGCGGTCGGCGCGCCTGCCGTCGAGGTCATCCCTATCGGGGGCCTCGGTGAGTTCGGCATGAACATGATGCTTGTCTCCTGCGGGGATACGGCCCTGCTGGTGGACGCCGGCGTCATGTTTCCAGAGCCTGAACTCTTCGGGGTCGATCTGGTGATCCCGGATGTTGCAACGCTCGACATGTACAAAGGCCGCATCGCGGCCCTCATTCTCACGCACGGTCACGAGGACCATATCGGCGCCGTGCCGTATGTGGTACCCCACTTCGACGGCCCAGTCTACGGGTCTCCGTTCACGCTCGCCATGGTCATGCCTAAGCTCGACGAACATGGCGTGGACTACGACGGCCGCCTGATTTCAGTCGCGCCACGACAGCGCATCGAGATCGGACCTTTCACAATCGAATTTCTGCGCGTCACCCACAGTATTCCCGACGCGATGGCGCTCGCCATCCACACTCCTCAGGGAGTTATTCTTCACACGGGCGACTTCAAGATCGATCACACGCCGCTTGATGGACAGCGCTTCGATCTTCACCGGCTCGCCGAGCTTGGCGCCCAGGGCGTGCTCGCCCTCTTTGGCGACAGTACCAACGCCGACACGCCGGGAGTCACGGGCTCCGATCGCGATGTCATCCCTGGGTTCGAGGAGATTTTCAGTAGCGCGCCCGGCAAGATCATCGTGGCATCCTTCTCCACGTCCATCTTCAGGATGCAGGTCCTGGTGGACATGGCCGATCAGTTTGAGCGCAAGGTGGCGTTTGTCGGCCGTGGGATGGTCCGCAACTCTGAGACGGCGCTGCGCCTGGGCGCCCTCCGCATGCCCGGCGGGCTTCAAATCACCGACAGCGACATCCGCGACTACGATCCGCAGGATATTCTCTGCCTCTGCACGGGGTCACAAGGCGAGCCCATGGCCGCTCTCCCCCGCATCGCCATCGACGACCACCGTCACGTCAAGATTGAAGACGATGACGTAGTGGTGTTTTCGGCCAGGGCCATTCCGGGCAACGAAAAGGCCATCGGCCGGGTGATCAACCATCTGGCGAAACGGGGCGCCGAAATCATTACCGACGGCATGAAACACGTGCACGTTTCGGGCCACGGGTCCGCCGAAGAGCTGAAACTGGTCCTTTCCCTAGTACAGCCCCGGGTGTTCGTGCCGATACATGGGGAGTATCGGCAACTCGCCCAACACGCCCGGCTGGCCAGGGCGGTGTGCCCTGCGACATCGGTGCAGATGCTGGAGGACGGAGATGTCCTGCGATTTGATGCGACAGGGGCGAAAGTCGTGGGGCGGATTCAGACCGGCCGGGTTCTTGTGGACGGCACCCGGATGGGCGAAGTGGGTGATGAGGTGCTGCGCGACCGGCGCCACCTCGCCGGCGACGGATTGATCGTGGCAGTGGTGGCCATCAACAGCCAGACCGGGGAGCTCGAACGCACCCCCGAGGTCATTGCACGAGGCATGGCCACCGATCCCCGCCTGGACGACCTGCTGCGGGACGCTCCGGCGCTGCTCACGTCGGCGTTGGCGGAAGCGCCACGGGAAGAGCGCACCGACCCGGGGTTGGTGAAAGAACGCATTCGGCTCGAAGTGCAGCGGATGTTCCGCAGGCGAGCCGGCCGGCGCCCCATGGTGCTGCCGGTCGTGATGGAGATCTAAGGAGCGCAACCGGTGGCTGATACTGCAGGTTCTCGACGCGTAAGCGAAATCACAGGGGTAGTCCTCTTCGCGGTGATGATCATCTGGTTCATCGCCCTGATGAGTTACACACCCACCGACCCGACGTGGTTTTTCAACAACGGCACCGGCACGGACGCGGTCAACTTTGCTGGTCGCATCGGCGCGTTCGTCGCGGAACTCTCATTCCAGCTCCTTGGCTACGCGGCCTACCTGATTCCTGCCGCGCTGTGCATCGTGGGCTGGCGCGCGTTCTGGTGCCACACGATCGATGCGGCGTACACCAAGCTCGTCGGCGGCGGCCTCTTCTTTCTGTGCACCGCGGCGCTCCTGTCACTCGCGTTCGGCGTATTCGCGCCCAGCGCGCGTCCCTTCGCGGCCGGCGGTGTGGTCGGAGAGTTGCTGTCGTCAGCCATGGTGGCGTATCTCGCGCGAACCGGAGCCGTCGTGTTGCTCATGGCGCTCATGGCGCTCTCGGTGATTCTCGCCACGCAGTTTTCGTTTGGCCGGGCCTCTGAAGCGGCCGCCGGTGCCGTGCGCGTACACTCCACGGGACTCTGGGCCGGCTTCCAGGCTCGTCAAGCCGAACGTCGGCGCGTGAAAGAACGCCAGCAGATTGTGGACAAACACGTGAAGCAGGCCGGGCGCGACAAGGCACCCGAAATTGCCATCAAGGCAGCCGACGCAGCGGCGGTGCTCAAAGCCGCGCGCCAGACATCGCGCGTCGAGGCCGAAAGTGAACCCGACGTCCTCGTCGCACCGGGCCCCGGCGGCCGTCCAGCCGCGAAGCCTCCCGCGATCAAGCGGACCCAGCCCACCACACCCAGCCTGCCGCTTGAAAACCGCGAAGTGCGGCCGCTGCCCGAGCGGCGCAAGGGCGAATACGTGATGCCGCCGCTGACGCTGCTCGATAGCGCAAAGGCCTCGCAGAAAGTCGACGAGCGGGAACTGATGGATTTGGCGCGACAGCTCGAAGACAAGTGCCGCGAGTTTTCTGTTGAAGGCACAGTCGTGCAGATTCACCCCGGCCCAGTCGTCACCACGTTTGAATTCAAGCCAGACGCGGGCGTCAAATACAACCGCATCACCGGCCTTGCCGAAGACCTCTGCCTCGCCATGCGCGCCGAGTCGATTCTCATCGATCGCATCCCCGGCAAGTCTACCGTTGGCATACAGATTCCGAATGCCACGCGCGAACCGATCTCCCTGCGTGAGTTGCTCGAATCAGACGGCTACACCCGCTCCGCCTCGCGCCTGACGATGGCGATGGGGAAGACCATTCATGGTGAGCCGATGATGACCGACCTAGCGTCGATGCCGCATTTGCTGATTGCCGGCTCCACCGGCGCGGGCAAGTCGGTGAGCGTCAACGCGATGCTCACCAGCATCCTGTATCGCGCGACGCCAGACGAAGTGCGCCTCATCATGATCGACCCCAAGCGACTTGAGCTGGGCATGTATGAAGACATTCCCCACCTGATGACGCCGGTAGTGGTGGACCCCAAGCAGGCGGCCAACGCCTTGCGCTGGGCCGTCCGCGAAATGGAGGAGCGATACAAGACGCTCGCCAAGTCGGGTGTGCGCAACATCGAGCAATACAACCGAAACATCAAGGCCATGCTGGCCGAGTTGAAGGACTCACAGAAGGCACAGGCTGAACAGGAAGCGGGCGAACCGCTCAAGATTCTCCCCTTCATCGTCGTCATCATCGACGAATTGGCAGACCTGATGATGGTGGCCAGCAAGGAAGTGGAAGAATCGATCGCACGATTGGCGCAGATGGCGCGCGCCGTCGGCATCCACCTGATTCTCGCCACGCAGCGGCCATCGGTGGATGTCATCACGGGCCTCATCAAAGCCAACCTCCCGGCGCGTATCGCGTTCCGTGTGGCGTCGAAGATCGACTCACGCACCATCCTGGACGGCAACGGCGCCGAGCAACTGCTGGGCAAGGGCGACATGTTGTACCTCGCGCCCGCATCTTCTCGGTTTGTCCGCGTGCATGGCCCCTACATCTCCGAGCAGGAAACTGCGCGCGTATGCAGCTTCCTGCGCAAACAGGGTAAACCCGTGTACGACACCTCGATTACGGCCGAGGAAAAAGCGAGCCAGCACCTGGAGTTTGAAAAAGACGATCTGTACGATGAGGCGGCCCGCATCATCGTCTCAAGTAGACAGGCGTCGATTTCGTATTTGCAGCGACGGTTGCGTATCGGATTCAGCCGTGCCGCGCGCCTGGTGGACATGATGGAGATGGACGGCATGGTGTCGCCGGCCGTCAACGGCAAGCGTGAAGTCCTCGTAGAGTCCAACTACTTTGAGGAAGTGGACGCGCAGCTGAGAGAAGTATGACCACACTGCCTCGACGCCGCATCGTGCCAGCCCACGCGCCGCGCGTCATGGGATTGCTGCTGGCTGCGTGGGCGAGCCTTGGTGCGCCTCAGGCTGCCAGCGCCCAGACGGCGGGCGCGCTGTACGAGCGCGCACAGGCCCGTGAAGCCACCGCTCGCAAGTCGCCAACGGTCTCTGGCCTGCGCGCTGCCACGAGCACGTACGAGCAGGTGGTGCTGCGTTACCCGCGAAGCGGTTTCAGCGACGACGCGTTGTGGAACGGCGCGCTGACGGCCCGATTTACCTGGGAACGGTTTCGCCAGCCGGCGGACCAGGCCACAGCCACGCGACTCTTCAACACGCTTCGGCGCGAGTACCCCACCAGCAAGTGGAGCGCGCAGGTTCAGGCTCAATTGGGAGGGCTTTCACAACCGGCGCCATCGTCCGCAGGCCGAGCTACCATGCCTGGTGTGGCAACGCCACCTCCGGTGATCACGCCGCCTCCCTCACCACTCGCGACACTTCGAAGTGTAACGCGCACGCCTCTGCCGAGCGGTTCTCGACTGACGTTTGAATTCGACCGGGAGGTCCTGGTGGCGCCCGAGCGCATCGCCGACTCGGAGCGCTTGTTCTTCGACCTGCGAGACACCCAATTTGACGCTGGTATTGCGACACAGCTCGAAGCGTTGGCCGGCTCGGTTCTAACTTCGGCCCGCGTGGGACGCCAGGACGCCCGCACTGTTCGCGTCGTCATGGCACTGGCCGGCGCGCCGCGCCACAGCGTGTTCTGGGTCTACCACCCCTACCGCATCGTCATCGATTTGGAGGGAGAAGCCGGCACGCCGGTGACCAGGACTGCACCCGTAGCGCCTACACCGCCGCCACCGACCCCGGTGAAACCCGCGCCTGTCTCGGTGCCCATTCTGCCGCCCTCACCACCGTCAGCCACGTCGGGCGGCGACTATTCGCTGGCGCGCCAGCTCGGGCTTGGCATTTCCCGGATTGTCATCGACCCGGGCCATGGTGGGCACGACCCGGGGGCACAGGCCAACGGGCTCGTGGAATCAGCCCTGGTGCTCGACATCGCGCTGCGAGTGGAGAAATTGTTACAGAAGCAGCCGGGCATCGATGTGGTCCTGACCCGGCGCACGAATCACTTCATTCCACTTGAGGAACGGACAGCCATTGCCAATCGCGAGGGCGCGGACCTGTTTCTCTCGATACACGCGAACGCCGCCCGGCGCGTCGCGGCGAAGGGTGTGGAAACCTACTTCCTCAACTTCGCGACCAATGCCGACGCCGAAGAGGTGGCCGCGCGCGAGAACGCCGGCAGCAGCACGTCGATGGGCCGGCTGCCCCAATTGGTGCAGCAGATCACACTCCACAACAAGATGAAGGAGTCGCGAGAATTCGCGCAAATCGTTCAGACCAACATGGTCCGGGCGATGCGCGCCCAGAACAAGACCGTCGTGGATTTGGGCGTCAAGCAGGCGCCGTTTGTAGTGCTGATTGGCGCGCAGATGCCCAGCGTGCTGGCGGAAATTTCCTTCCTCACGAACAAGCCGGAGGCGTCGTTGCTCAAGAGCGAGGCGTACAAGCAGCGTATCGCGCAAGCCCTGGCCGACGCGGTCATAAAATATCAGGCGTCGCTGAAGAAGGTCACCACCACGGCGGCCGCGACCGGCCGTTGATCTAAACTGGAGAGGTGTTCCTTCCCCAGGAAGCCAAACCGTTCATTGTTGAAATTATCCGTCCTTCGACCGAGGAACTGACGGTGGTGGACGTCCTGGTCGGTGCGTTAAGTCTGGCAGGGGCATTCGCCGTCGCAGCCGTGCCGCTGGGGATTGCCGCAGGCTACATCTTGATTCAGTGGAACCGCCGGCGGCGGCCGGAATCACACCACATGCCCCACATCAGCCCATCGCTCCAGAGCCCCCAGCAGAGTCACGACCCTACTCCACCGGGGTCAGGCCCAACTCGATAAACGTGCGGACGGCCGCGCCCGTGGCCCCTGTGGGCTGATAGGGACGCCGCTCGTCCAGCCACGCGGTGCCGGCAATGTCGAGGTGCGCCCACGGCACATCTTTGACGAACTCGCGCAGAAACATCGCGGCCGTGTTTGCACCGGCCCATCGTCCGGCCGAATTCGCGATGTCAGCAATGTCGCTGCGAAGCATGTCGCGGTAGTCATCGTGCAGTGGCATCGGCCACAGGCGATCGCCGGCGCGTTGACCGGCGCTCCTGACGTGATCGGTCCATACCTCGGGCGTTCCGAACAGGCCAGACGCGACCCGGCCCAGCGCCACCACGCAGGCCCCGGTCAATGTCGCGGCATCCACGAGGTGAGTGGCCCCCAGTTGCTGGGCGTACCACAACGCGTCACCGAGGATCAGTCGGCCTTCAGCATCTGTGTTGATAATCTCTACGGTCGTGCCGCTTGCCGCCACCAGCACGTCTCCGGGCCGAATGGCGCGTCCACCCACCGCATTTTCAGCCATCGGGATTACGGCCACGACACGCCGCGGTGCCTTCAGCACCGCCAACGCACACATGGCGGCTGCCACCGCCGCACCACCTGACATATCGAGCTTCATCCGGTCCATGCCGTCGGCGGGTTTTATCGAGACGCCTCCGGTGTCAAACGTAATGCCCTTGCCGACAAACCCGAGTACGGGTGTCTCGGGCGCGCCAGGCGGGTCGTGACGAATGACGACCAACCGCGGTGGTTCGGCGCTCCCCTGCGCCACGCCCAGCAGCAGGCCCATTTTGAGTTCACGGATGCGATGCTCATCGAGCACTTCCACTGACAGACCAACGCCACTTGACATCTCGGCCACGCGCTTCGCAAACTCGATCGGCGTCAGCACATTGGCCGGCTCATTCCCCAATGCGCGCGCAAGGTTCGCCGCGTGTCCGATGGTGCGGCCCTTAAACACGGCGTCCGATAGCGCAACCGGGTCCGCCCCGGGCGCCAGGATCACCACACGTTCCGGAAACGCTCCGGCCGATCGATCCGCCGTCTTTCTCGTGCCGCCATCGAACTCAGCGGCAGAAAACCCGTCGGCGCTGAACTGTGCCGCCGGACGCACATCGAGTCCCGCCCGCACCACCAGGCCCGCGCTTTGCACCGAGCGCAATCGCGCAGTGTAACTGCACACCGCCGCCACCCGGCGCAATCGTTCCGGATCCGCGTCACTGCGCCGACCGGCGCCGACCAGGACCACACGGGTGGCGCGATACGACGCGCCCGCCGCCACGCGGGTCATGAAGCACTCGAACGCCCCCCCGCGGAACTCACCGCCAGCGCGGGCCCGGCCGATGTCGCCCAGCGTCGCCTCGTTCAGGCCTGGCAAGTCATCAAGACTGTCTTCGCCGTCGAACACAGGGACAAACAACATGTCGACGTCCACCGCATCCGGCGTGGTCACTGCACCGACAAACTCTGGCGTTCCGTTCACGTGCCTCCCCGTGCCTCTCTGCTATCCGTACAACTGAAAACTGCTCTAGACTGGTTTCATACTGTGAGAGGAAGAGGACGTATGATATCCCGCCGGACGGGCGCCCTAGCGCTGCTTTGCACCACGATCCTCCTGATTCAGCCCGGCCTGTGGGCGGACCAGGACAAGGGCCGCCCCAAGGCGGCCCTCCGGGTAAACCCTGCCCTTGTGTTCCCGCCGGCCCGCATTGTGGCCACGGCTGAATTGACTGGGGGGGCCAACGACTATCAGGACTACTACTGTCCGAAAATCGAGTGGATCTGGGGCGACGGCACGCAGTCCGAGTCGGGTGAAGACTGCGATCCCTACGAGGTCGGCAAGAGCGAAATCCGCCGGCGCTATACGGCCGACCATAATTTCTCCAGCGACCCCATGTCAGGCGGTGCCGGCAGCTACGAGGTCATCTTCCGAATGAAACAGGGCACAAAGATCGTCCTCAGCCTGCGGCAGACGATTAAAGTCCAAGGTACTTAGGAACTGGGGAACTGGGGAACTTAGGAACTGAGTTCCGGCAGGTTTCTAAACAGTTCCAGCGCTTCGGGGTTGGCGAGGGCCTCGCAGTTCGTGACCTCACGGCCGTGAATGACGTGTCTGACGGCAAGTTCCACCAGTTTTCCGCTTTTAGTACGCGGAAGGTCCGTGACCTGCACGATCTTTGCGGGCACGTGGCGCGGCGATGTGTTCGCGCGAATCTGCAAGGCGATCCGCTTCTGCAGCGCCTCATCAAGCACCGCCCCTTCCCGCAGGCGCACGAAGAAGACAATGCGCTCGTCGCCGTCCCACTGCTGGCCCACCGCCAGGCTTTCGACCACCTCAGACATCCCTTCCACCTGCCGGTAAATCTCTGCCGTGCCGATACGCACGCCGCCGGGGTTTAATGTGGCGTCTGACCGGCCGTGGATGATGAATCCGTCGTGAACCGTACGCTCGGCCCAGTCGCCATGACACCACACTCCAGGGAAGCGTTCGAAATAGGCGGCGTGATACTTCGCCCCGTCGGCGTCATCCCAGAAGCCAACTGGCATCGACGGAAAGCTCGCCACGCACACGAGTTCACCCGGCCCACTCCGCACCGACTGCCCGACTGCACTCCAGACATCGACCGCCATGCCAAGTGCCGCGACCTGAATCTCTCCGCGCCACACCGGCGCGTTGGGCTCCCCACCCACGAAGCAGCTGACAATGTCCGTGCCGCCGGAGATCGAGGCCAGGTGCACATCGCGCTTGATCGCCGAGTAGACGAAATCGAAGCTCTCGGCCGCCAGCGGCGATCCGGTTGATGTGATCGTCCGCACCGTCGCGAGTGCGTGCGTCTCGACCGGACGCAGCCCGCTCTTGCGAACGGCATCGATGAACTTCGCCGACGTCCCGAACAGCGTCATGCCTGTGACATCGGCCAGATCGAACAACCGTCGGCTGTCTGGAAAGAAAGGCGATCCGTCGTACAGCACGAGCGTGGCATCCGAGGCGAGCGCCGTGATCAGCCAGTTCCACATCATCCAACCGCAGGTCGTAAAATAGAAGACGCGGTCGCCCGGCTTGATGTCCGTCTGCAGCTGATGTTCCTTCAAGTGCTGGAGCAACGTGCCGCCGTGCCCATGCACGATGCACTTGGGCACGCCGGTGGTTCCAGATGAATACAACACATACAGAGGGTGGTTAAATGGCACCTGCTCGAACTCAATGTCGGACGCCTGAAAGGGCGCAAGAAACGCGTCCCACTCTTCGAGAATGTGCACCACGGTGGTCACGCTCGGCAGCTTGGAGACGATCTCATGTAGGCGCGCTCGAATCTCGTGATGTTTGCCACCGTAGTGATACCCGGATACGGCAAACAGCACGCGTGGTTCGATCTGGCCGAATCGATCGATCACACCCTGCACGCCGAAGTCCGGTGAACACGATGACCAGACCGCGCCGATCGATGCCGCAGCGAGCGCCGCCACCACGGCCTCAGGTACATTCGCCACCACGGCCGCTACGCGGTCGCCCTTCGTCACACCGGCCTGCCTCAACGCCTGCGCACAGCGCGACACGTCGTCGTACAACTGACGAGTGGTGATGCGCCGCTCGGTGCCGGGTTCGGTCACCGCCACAAGAGCGAGGCGGTCATCACGCCGACGTAGCAGATTTTCGGCAAAGTTGAGGCGCGCGTCCGGAAAGAACCGCGCGCCTGGCATCCTGCCGGCGTCGGCGACAGCGGTCTCGCCCTTCTCGCCAACCACTCTGCAGTAATCCCAGACCGCCGACCAGAATGCACCGCGCTCGGTCACCGACCACGCATGCAACGAGCCGTAGTCGCGAAACTCGCGCCCTTCACGCGGTTCAAGCCACTTCACAAACGCCGTGACGTTCGACCCAGCGATCCGTTCTGCCGACGGGGTCCATGAAGGGCCCATCGTCACGTCCGTGCCTTGAGCGTGGCAGCACGGTCGAAGATGTCGCGGACCATCGGAGTGCCCATCAGCGCGGCTGCAGACTCCGGGAGTTTCGCCGCAAGGGCCGTGAGCGCATCCGCAATACAGTCGGCGTTGGTTTCGACAATCCCGTCCCAGTCATTGGTTGACCTGGGGCTTGACTCGGGCGAGAACACGCCTGTGGCGGCTTTCAGGGACACCGACACCACATGCGGCGCGTGGCTCACATGGGCCATCACACGATCGTGCGTTACCGCATCGGTCCATTCGGCCCGGGCACCGAGCCCAACAACGAACGTGGCGAGCATGGCTTCGCGGGCCTCGTCAGCGCGACCTGACGTCACGAGCAACCAGGGACGACCGTCAAACACGTCGGCACGCGCAGCGCCTAGACCCGAGCCGCCGGCCGCGACCACGGGGTGGCCGCCGACAAACGCAAGGCGCGCTGCCGCAGCCGCGTCCATTACGGCGCGCTTGGTGCTGGCGACGTCCATGACCAGCGCGCCACGAGAGGCGCGGGACACCTGCCCCATCACTCCGGAGACGGCCGGGATGGGGGTCGCAATGATGATGAGGTCGCACGTAGAAAGTTCCGCCGGAGTCGAGACCAGTGCGGCCACCAGCCCCTGCGTGACCGCCTCGTGGGTAATCGGCGCGGGGTCACACGCGGTGATTCTCACCGATGGCCATCGCCGCTTTGCCGCCAGCGCTATCGAACCGCCAATCGCGCCAAGGCCGATGACGCCAACCCGCTCGAAGGGAGAACGTTCCACGCGGTGCTAACGCCCCCAGCCCCTGCGTGCCACGGGTTCCACGCAGATGCTACGGCCGATCGCTGGAGCGATGATTCGCAGCTCGCCCATCAGTTGCTCGAACTGTTTGGGAAACAGTGACTGTGCGCCGTCGGAGACGGCGTGATCGGGATCGCAATGGACCTCCACGAGGAGCCCATCAGCGCCGGCCGCCACGGACGCGCGCGCCATCGCCGCCACTTTGTCGCGCCGGCCTGTGCCGTGGCTCGGGTCTGAAATCACCGGCAGGTGGCTCAACTGCTGCACCACGGGAATCGCGGAGATATCCAGCGTATTTCGCGTGTAACTTTCGAACGTACGAATGCCCCGCTCGCACAGCATCACGTTCATATTGCCGCCCGAGAGGATGTACTCGGCCGACATCAGCCACTCTTCGATCGTGGCCGACATGCCGCGCTTGAGCAGCACCGGTGTGCGCACGCGGCCCAACTCGCGCAGCAGGGAGTAGTTCTGCATGTTGCGCGCGCCGACCTGCAGGATGTGCGCGAACTGCTCGACCACAGGGATTTGGGCAATCTCCATCACTTCAGTGATGAGCTTGAGGTCGTGACGATCGGCGGCTTCGCTTAGCATGCGCAGCCCCGTTTCACCAAGGCCCTGGAAACTGTACGGTGAACTCCGAGGCTTGAACGCGCCGCCGCGGAACACTTTGGCGCCCGCGCGCTTGACAGCCACGGCCGTCGCTTCGACCTGTTCCGGGGATTCAGCCGAACAGGGGCCCGCCATCACCACGACTTCGTCGCCGCCGATGCGGACATCACCGATCGTGATCACCGTGTTCTCGCGTTGGAACGACCGACTGGCCAGCTTGTAGGGCTCGCTGATGCGTAACACTTCATGCACACCGTCGCGCACGCCGATGAGCGCCGGATCCCCATGTCCCGCGCCCACAGCGCCGATCACGGTGCGATTGGCACCGGCCGCGCGATGGACGTCAAAGCCCATTTCATGTAACTGCGCCACGACGGCGTCCACCTGCGCTTGGGTGGCCCCTTCCTTCATGACGACAACCATGTCCTGCACCTCTGCGTTCGCCACCACAACCTTCATGGCATTCTACCCTTGAGCCAGCCCACGAACCGTTCGGCGTCGGTGGCCTCCTGTCCGGGGCTCGAGTCAGCAATGACCTGCACCAGTGCGCTGCCAACCACGGCGGCATCGGCGTACTGATACGCCTCGCGCACGTGCTCCGGCCTCCCGATTCCAAATCCCAGCGCCACCGGCAGGCCCGTGATCGCTCGAATCGCGTCCACGACCGGCCGCGCCGTGTGCGAGACCGCGTCGCGGGTGCCGGTGACTCCCAGCCTTGAGATGGCATACAGGAAGCCGCGCCCGAGCTCTGCCGCCCGGCGCAACCGCGGCTCGGCAGTCGTCGGACTGATGAGGAAAATTTGGTCGAGCCCGGCGCGATCGAGCGCGGCGTGCATCTCATCGGATTCCTCGATCGGCAGGTCCAGCATCAACGCACCGTCCACGCCGGCGTCGGCGGCTGCGGCCACAAACGCGCCGGTGCCCATCCGCAGCACCGGATTGACGTAGGTGAACAGGACGATGGGCGTGTCGATATCGGCCCTGACGCGCCGCACCAGTTCGAGGGCCGACGTGAGCGACCCGCCCGCGGCGAGTGCGCGCTCTGACGCCCGCTGAATCACCGGCCCGTCGGCGATGGGATCGGAGAACGGCACACCAATTTCGATGACGTCCGCGCCGCCGCGCGCGATCGCGCGCACGATCTCGCACGAGGTGTCGAAGTTCGGGTCGCCGGCCGTGATGTACGCCACAAGTCCCGGATCTCCGTTGTTCGCGAGTGGATCACGAAGGCGGGCAAAGGCTGCTGCAAGACGGCTCATACCGGCGTCCCGGTCACGGCCAGTCCAAGGCGCGCCCGTATGGAGTCCACATCCTTGTCTCCCCGGCCGGACACATTCACGAGCACAACATCACCAGCCTTGAACGTCTGCACGTGCCGCTGCACCCAGGCAATGGCATGTGAGGACTCCAGCGCCGGCAGGATGCCTTCGAGACGCGCAATCCACCCAAACCCGTCAAGCGCCGCGTCATCGTCTATCCAGTCGTAGCGCGTGCGCCCAATCGACGCGAGCCATGCGTGCTCGGGCCCCACTGAGGGGTAGTCGAGTCCGGCAGAAACCGAGTGTGTCGGCAGCACGTTGCCGTGTGTATCCTGTAGGAGCAGGCTGCGGGTGCCGTGCAGTACGCCGGGTGCCCCACCGGCAAATCGCGCCGCATGTTCGCCATCGGCAATCGCGCGTCCTCCGGCTTCCACCCCCAGCAACTGCACGCTCGGGTCACCAATGAACGCATCAAAGATACCCATGGCGTTGCTGCCACCGCCGACGCACGCCACCACCAGGTCTGGCAACCGCCCGGCGGCGTCGAGCATTTGTGCCCGCGCTTCGGCGCCAATCACGGACTGAAACTCCCGGACCATCAGTGGATACGGGTGCGGTCCCAGCACGGAGCCCAACACGTACGAGGTGGTGGCCACGTTGGCCACCCAATCGCGCATGGCTTCGTTGATCGCGTCCTTGAGCGTCTGGCTCCCCGCGTCCACCGACGTCACCGTGGCACCCAGCATCTGCATCCGGAACACGTTGAGCGCCTGTCGCGCCATATCCTGTGCGCCCATGTAGACGATACACTCCAGACCGAGGAGCGCGCAGGCGGTGGCCGTTGCCACACCGTGTTGGCCCGCGCCGGTCTCGGCGACCACACGCGTCTTGCCCATCCGCCTGGCCAACAAGGCCTGTCCGATGGCGTTATTGATCTTGTGCGCGCCCGTATGCGCCAGGTCTTCACGCTTCAGGAACAGGCGCACCCCGGTGCCGGCGGTCGCGTTTCGTGCCTCGTAAAGGGGCGTGGGCCTGCCGACGAAGGTCGCCAGCAGATGCTCGAGTTCCGCGACGAACTCCGGATCACGGCGCGCCTCGAAGTAGGCTGCGGTCAAGGCCTCAACCGGCGCGACCAGGGTCTCAGGAATGAAACGGCCGCCGAACTCGCCGAAGTACCCCCGGCTATCGGGATCGCGTTTACCGAACAATGGCGATGGATTCACGTGAAGGCTTGAAGGCATGAAGATTCTTTCAGTCGGCACTGGCAACCAATGCCCGGATAAGCGCCGCGTCTTTGATACCAGGCGAGGATTCCACACCTGACGACACATCGACGGCCCACGGCCCCACTTGGGCGATCGCCTGCCTGATGTTGTCGGGCCGAAGGCCACCTGCCAGAATGACGGGGCGGCGCGCGGCGAGGTCAGTAGCTCGCTCCCAGTCGGCGCGTTCGCCGGTGCCACCGCGACGCGCAGGATGGTAGGCGTCCACGAGGATGATCACCTCTTCCGGCAAAGCCCCAGCGCGGTCGACAGCCGCGCCGCTGTCAAGTGACACCGCCTTAATCACGTCAATGCCCAGCGATAGAAATTGGAGTGGGTCTTCATCACCGTGCAGCTGCACGGCGCTCAGACCGGCCACATCGCGCAACCGCGCGACCTCATCCACCGGCGTATTGACCACCACGGCTACGCGTCTGACGTTGGACGGAACGTCGGCTACCAGTTCCCGAAGGTGGGCCGGTGTGATCGCGCGCGGACTCCCCGGCCAGCACACGAAGCCCACCGCCCACGCGCCCGCTGCCACTGCAGCGGCCACATCATCTTTTCGCGTGAGGCCACAGATTTTCACGCGCGTACTACCGGCCATCAGGCGTCTCCTTCAGCCGCGGCGACGAGCGCGGCAAGGGCCAGGCCTGGGTCTGGCGCAGTCATGAAGTGCTCACCGATGAGGAAGGCGTCATACCCCGTGCCCCTGAGACGCCGGATGTCGTCAGCCGATCGCAGTCCACTTTCGGCCACCGTCACGATGCCATCAGGAATCCTGCGGCGCAGTTCGTCGAAGACTCGCACATCCACATCGAGTGTCTTGAGATTGCGACTGTTGACACCGACGAGAGTCGCGCCCGCCACCAACGCGGCTTCTAACTCCGGTATCGAATGGACTTCCACCAGTGCAGCCAGACCCTGCCGCGCCGACTCTGCCAAGAGCGCGTCTAGGCTGGCTCGATCGAGCGCAGCGGCGATGAGGAGGACGGCGTCGGCGCCGGTGGCACGCGCCTCAAGGATTTGAAACGGGGTCGAAATGAAGTCTTTGCGGAGCATGGGAATTTCCACGTGCTGCCGCACCTGCGCGAGGTGTAGGAGCGATCCGTCAAAGAAGGTGTTCTCGGTGATCACCGAGATTGCTGCGGCGCCGGCGGCGGCGTAACCCTGAGCAATCGACACCGGGTCATAAGGTTCTCGAAGGACGCCGCGTGAGGGCGACCGGCGCTTGCATTCGGCGATCACACAGACCCTCGGCGCCTGAAGGCGCGCACGAAACTGGGCGCCGCGCGGGTGGCGCGTGGCCGCAACGCCGTGAACGGCCTGGCCGCCGATGCGCTCCCGAATGTCGGCCGAGCGCTTTGCCGCGGCCGTGATCGCGCCAAGCACGCCAGTGGCACCCATGCTCACTGCGGGGGTCATCGGGCGTACGCTTCCCGCAAGGCGGCAAGTGTGCGAGCCGACTGCCCTGAGTTGAGCGCCTCTCCTGCCATGACAATACCTTCCTGTATTGACGAGGCGATGCCCGCAATCAGCAGTCCGGCCCCGGCATTCAGGCACACAATGTCGCGGCGCGGACCTGTCGCACCAGCGCACAGGTCCGCTATCATCGTGGCGTTTTCTGCCGCGGTTCCCCCGGCGAGCGACGCCTTGTCCGCCACAGGCAGCCCGACGTCAGCCGGGTGCAGGTAAAACGTATGCACCATGCCGCGACGATACTCCGAGACTTTCGTGAAGCCGGTGGTGGACAGTTCGTCCAATCCGTCGGCTCCGTGCACCACCCAAGCGCGCTCTGCGCCCAGGCGTCCGAGCGTTCGAGCCATCAGCTCCGTGTGCTCGGGACGCGAGACCCCTACCAACTGCCGCTGGGCGCCGGCTGGATTCGTCAGCGGCCCCAACAGGTTGAATGCCGTTCGCACGCCCAACTCCCGACGAGTGGGCCCGGCATGTTTCATTGACGGGTGCCAGGCTGGCGCGAAGAAGAATGCGAGGCCCACATTCACGAGCGTCTCAACTACACACTCGGGTGAGGCTTCAAGAGCAACACCGAGCGCTTCGAAGACGTCGGCGCTGCCGCAGCGGCTCGACACCGCGCGGTTTCCGTGTTTCGCCACGCGCACGCCGCACGACGCCAGGACCACGGCCGCAGCCGTCGAGACGTTGAATGTATGAGCGCCGTCTCCACCGGTACCGCAGGTGTCAAAGACGGCCCCCACTGGTGCCGGCAACGCAACCGCGCGGTCGCGCATGACGCGCGCGAACCCGACCATCTCCGCAGGCCGTTCGCCTTTGAGCGCCAGCGCCATCAAAAGGCCCGCGATGTGTGCCGGCTGGGCCTGCCCGCACATGATCACGTCCATCGCGCGCGCGGCTTCATCAGGCGTGAGGTCCTCATGCCGACGCAACTTTTCGAGCAGGTCGACAAACATTACCGATCCTCCAGAAAATTCCGAAGCAGCTGATGCCCGGCCGGCGTGAGCACCGACTCAGGGTGAAACTGCACACCATGCACCGGCCACGACGCGTGCCGCAGCCCCATCACGGTGTCCTCGTCCTCAACCCACGCCGACACCACAAACCCTGCAGGCACACCATCTCCTGGCACGACGAGCGAGTGATACCGGCCCGCTTCGAACGGCGATGCCACACCGGCAAACATACCGAGGCCGTCGTGTTGCACCATCGACGTCTTGCCGTGCATCGGCGTACCGGCGCGTTGCACTCCTCCGCCGAACGCGATTGAGAGCGCCTGGTGCCCCAGGCACACGCCCAGCACCGGCATTCGGCCCGCGAAGCGCCGCAACGCGTCCACCGAGATGCCCGCGGTCTCGGGCCGTCCTGGCCCTGGTGAAATAACGAGGTGCGTGGGTCTGCGCGCGGCGATCTCATCGACGGTAATCGCGTCATTGCGCACCACCTCCACCTCGGCGCCGAGCTCTCCCAGGCGGTGAGCAAGGTTCCAGGTGAATGAGTCGTAGTTGTCGAGCAGTAACACCATGTGGGCGACCTACAGTCCCGTATCGGCCATTTCCAGGGCCTGAATGAGCGCACGGGCCTTGTCGCGCGTCTCCTGGAATTCGGCGGCCGGATCCGACTCGGCGACGATGCCGGCACCGGCCTGGACATGCGCCACGCCATCACTCATCGCGATAGTGCGAATGGCGATGCAGAAATCGAGGTTACCGGCAAAATCCAGGTATCCCACAGCTCCACCGTACAATCCGCGCCGTGTTGGCTCGAGGCCGCCCAGAATCTGCATCGCGCGAATCTTGGGTGCGCCGGTCACCGTGCCGGCCGGGAACGTGGCCACCAACGCATCGAGCCGATCGCAGTCAGCATCCAGCTGGCCATCCACGCGCGACACCAGATGCATCACGTGGGAGTAACGCTCAAGCGCCATGTACTGCGGCACACGGACACTGCCAACCTGACAGACACGCCCGAGATCGTTGCGACCCAGGTCCACAAGCATCACATGCTCGGCACGCTCTTTCTCACTGCGTCGCAGTTCCTCGGCGAGCAACTGGTCTTCTTCCGGCGTCGCCCCGCGGCGCCGAGTACCCGCGATAGGGTGGGTCTCGACGTGTGTGCCTTCCACGCGCACCAACATCTCTGGTGAGGCCCCGATGATCGACTGACCGCCTATGCGGATGAAGAACATGTAGGGCGATGGATTGACATGCCGGAGCGCGCGATAGACATCAAACGGTGACGCACTCGTGCGCGCGTCAAAGCGCTGCGAAATGACCGCCTGGTACACGTCGCCGGCGGCGATGTGCTCCTGGATTGTTCGCACGGACGCCTCAAACGCAGCCTGGGTCAGGTTGGCGTCGAGCACGAGAGGGGCCCCGTCGCGGCGCGCGCCTCGCGAAAGGTTGCGATCGAGTTCGCGTTCGAGAAAATTGATTTTCGCGACGGCGAAGTCGTAGAGGGACCGCAGGTCTTCACCCGGGCGCACCCGCGCATTTGAGATCGCCAGGATGCGGTGTTTCACGTGGTCGAAGGCCAGCACCGTGTCGAACACCATGAACCCTGCCGCATCGCGGTCTGGGTCTTCCGCCTGTGCAGGCCGGGCCACGCTCGGCTCGAACCACTCCGCCGTGTCGTAGTCAAAGTAACCCACCGCGCCGCCCGTGAAACGCGGCAGGTCTGCCACTTTCGGCGACGAAAACTCCGCCATCAGTTCGCGCAGCGTGACGACAAGCGGCTCTTCGCGCGCGGTGGTGGCGCCCGCCTGTTCGATCGTGGTCTGCCCGGCTCGGCCCCGCACCACGAGAAACGGGTCTTTGCCGAGGAACGAATACCGCCCGACGTGCTCACCGCCCTCCACGCTTTCGAGCAGGAACGCGTAGTCCGAGTGCTCGGCAATCTTCAGGAAGGCCGAGACCGGCGTGAGCAGGTCGGCCATGATCTCGCGCCACACGGGCACAAAGGTGCCCCGCTGCGCCAACGCAACAAATGCTTCAAACGATGTCTGTCTCATCACTCACCTTGAATGGTTGTCCGCCGCAATCCACGCCCGGGCCGCGTCGACCATCAGTGCCACAGGCGGAGCCTGCCCCGTCCACCACGCGCACTGACGGGCTGCCTGACCGGCCAGCATTTCGAGTCCGCCGATCACCTGGGCGCCAGCCGCGCGCGATGCCTGCAGGAGCGCCGTGTCTTCCGGGTTGTAGACCAGGTCGTACACCATAGCGGCCCGCGCGGTCGCGCCCGCGAGCGGATTCGCAAACAGATCCGGCCACGTGCCCACGGGGGTGGCGTTGACGATCAAATCCCAGTCTCCTCCGGACGGCCACGGGACGGAGGCTGCGCCGATCGCGGACGCCAACGCCGCCGCTTCGCCAGCCCGGCGGGCGCAGATGGCCACCACGCTGCCGCGTCCGATCAGGGCGCGCCCTACGGCGCGCGCCGCCCCACCGGCGCCGATCACCAACACGCGCGCGCCGTTCAGCTCGATACTGCGACGATCACACCCATCAAGAAAGCCCTCGCCATCCACGTTGCGGCCCAACCAGTACCCTGCATGGGCTTTGAGTGTATTCACGGCTCCGAGTGCGCGAGACGCCTCGTCATCAAGTGTCACGTCCCACCCGCGCTTGAACGGCGCCGTCACGCTCAGACCTCGGATGCCAAGTGCGATTGCCACCGCAGCCGCGTCCTCGATGCTTGCAGCCTGCAACGGCACGTAGACCGCATCTCGTCCCAAGGTCTGAAACGCGGCGTTATGTATTGCCGGTGATGCAGAGTGTTCGAGGGGCCGGCCCGTCACCGCATAGATTTCAGTAGCGCTGGTCACCTGCCGCACTCGAAACTGCCGGACGAGATCCGAGACCGAGTACTGGCCCTGGGCCGCAGTCCCGCCATAAGTCCAGCACGAACCGAAATGCGCCGGCAACACGCGCGTGATGCGGCCGAACCCGCCCATGCCGATCACGACGGTTGCAGGGTCGCCGCCCGCAACGTCACGCAACGTCAGGCACTCGGCGGCCGACTGCGGAGTGCCCGCAATCTTGACGACGTCAGCGCCCTCCTGTCGCATCGCGGCGACGCGCGACGCGGCATCAGTCGGAACCGCCGTGAAGTCATGGTCCGACACCACCAGGTGGGTCGCCGTGCCACGCCGATCCGGCCGCCACTGCGCCCGCCGCTCCACATCTACGAACTCCGCACCGAGCGCCACTGCCTCGTTGAGGATCCGCTGCCTGGTCGACTCGTCCCCGTCAAACGCCCCACCCTCCCACACCGGCCGGCACGTGACGATGACTTTGTGCACCCGGTCGCGAAGGGCCCCGGCTACATCCAGGTCGACAACCCCGTCCAGACGCAGTTCGACCAGATCGGCCTCGGTGGCCGCATCGCGACCCTGGCGCAGCGCCCGCATGGTGCGGGCGGTCACGGTCTGGACGATCTGGATCTTCATCAACTCAGCCTCACAGGCAAAAAAAAACCCCCTCAGCACACTTGACTGAAGAGGCCTTCCGGAATCGCGTCGAGTCTTACAACTATCGGCGCGCGTCGCCCTCCACAGCTCCAGAGCCATGCCACCACCAATACGACCGGACGGTCGCGGGCGAGGAACTGAAGAAGGAAACTGATAGGTGCAACATGACTCGTGACGACGAGAGCGTACCAAACGACCGTCCAATGCGTCAACTTGACGCGTGTTATAACCAATCCTGACACCCGTGCATCAAGCCCCCTCACACCGCCTCATTCGCGCCCTTGTGGTCCCGGCCCTGGCAATACTTTCCCTGGCTGCCCCTGGTGCGCAGACCACGTTCATGCCAGTGTCCGAAATCCAGCCCGGCATGGTTGGTATCGGCCGGACGGTGTATGCGGGGACCCAACTCGACGAATTCCGCGCGCACATCATCGGTGTACTCAAGAACGTGGTGGCGCCGGGGCGGGATCTCATCCTGACCAAACTCGAAGGAGGTCCCCTGGCCGCCACGGGTGTGATGCAGGGTATGAGCGGCAGCCCGGTCTACGTGGACGGCCGGCTCATCGGCGCCGTCTCGTATTCCCTTGGGACCTTCCCACGTGAGCCTATCGCCGGCATCACGCCGATTGCCGAGATGCTGGCGGCGGTCGACGGGGGCGAAGCTCGCCCGGCGCTCGGCGAGTTCGATATGACCTGGCCCGCCACCCCCGAGCGAGTATTCGCGTCGCTCACCCGCGTCGCACAACGCGCGTCGGCTCCTCTTCGTTCATCCCTCCTCGCTTCCGACATCGTCGGCGCGCCGTCCGTCGCCGACTGGGCGCCGCGCCTGCGTCCCATCGGCGCGGCGATGGTGGCGTCGGGCCTGGCGCCTGGCGTGGAATCCCGGTTGCGGGATGCGCTCGCATCGGGCGGTTCGTCTCTCGCCAGCCTGGACCTGTCGCAGGCACCAAGACCGGACGCTTCCCCGCTCAGGCCTGGAGACCCGGTCGGCATGAGCATGCTGCGCGGCGACATGGAGATGGGCGCCACCGGAACCGTCACCCACATCGACGGCTCACGCGTGTATGCGTTCGGCCACTCCTTCCTGAACCTCGGCCCAACGTCGATGGCCATGACGCGCGCGCAAGTCCTCACGGTGCTGCCCAGCCTCGACTCGTCGATGAAGATTTCGGCTATGGGACCAGTCATTGGCCGCATGACTCAGGACAGGACGACCGCTGTCGGTGGCCTGCTCGGCCCAGGGCCGGACGAACTCGCCGTGACGCTGAACATCGAAGCGGGACGCGCTCCGGCGCGTCGGCTCAAGTTCAACGTGCTCCATGACCAGAGTCTCACTCCCCTCTTTGCGTACGTGGCCATCCTCAATTCCCTGACGACCTCTGTGCGCCAGGCCGGCGCCACCGCCGTGACTGCCCAGGGTTCAGTCACGTTCGGCGGACTCGGCACGTTGCAGATTGACGATGCCTTCTCGGGCGAACAGGCGATCGCGCAGGCTGGCGCAGCCGCGATGACCCCCATCGGCGCCATCGCCGGCAACACCTTCCGCCCCACTCTGCCCAGCGCACTAAACCTGACCGTGCGCGTGTCCGAGACCGAGACCTACTCCACGATTGAACGGATCTGGCTCGACACCACGCGACCGACACTTGGCGGCACACACACGCTGCACGTGATGCTGCGGCACTACCGCAGCGGCTCGGAAGTGGTGTCACTACCCGTGACGATGCCCGCGCAGGCGACTGGTCCGGTGACCCTCATAGTGGCGGACGGTGCCACACTGTCGGCGCTCGAGCAGAAGGACATCCGCCCCACACCACCTCGAACGCTCGAAGCTCTGTTCGCACGATTGCAGGAGGCCCCCACGGGCAACCGTCTCTATGTGCGTCTACTGACGGCATCGACCGGCACCGCGGTCGCCGGCGAAGCGCTACCTGCACTCCCTGCGTCGGTGCTCGCCGCTCTCGACACCGACACGTCCGTCGGCTCCACCGAACTCGCGCGAGCCGTCGTTGGCGCGTGGGACCGCCGGCTCCCGCGCGTCATTCGCGGCTCCCGCGAACTGACGCTGACCTTGCGCCCTTTACAGCCATCTTCACACCCATGACCACTCGATTCCGGACGTCAGCCCTGTCTCTCTTGGCCGCTGTTGTCCTGTTTGCCGGCGGACGCGCCCACATCGGAGCGGCCGGCCCGTCGTTCTGGACCGTTGCCTCACAGGCGGGGTTTCTCCAAGGCACTCCCACAGGCGTCTCCATTGACGATGCGGGCCGTCTAGTGGTTGCGCCTCTCGTGAGTGTGGTCGCCGATCTCACAGCGCCGCAGTCATGGAGTCTGGCGCGCACGGCCGATGGCACCTGGTTCGCCGGTACCGGTGGCACGGGCCGTGTGCTGCGGGGCCGGGGTGCGCAGGTGGACACCATTCTCAACGTAGAGCCGTCGGCGATCCATGCGCTGGCCGTGGTGAACGGACGGGTCTTCGCCGCCAGTTCCCCTGACGGCCGCGTGCATATCATCGAGCCCGATGGGTCGTCCCGAGTGTTTTTCGACCCGGCCGAGTCGTACATCTGGGCCCTGGCCGCAGACCAGCAGGGCCGGCTCTGGGTCGGCGCCGGACATCCGGCGGTGATCTATCGCGTGGATGCGGCTGGCACCTCGCAAGTGGTCTACCGGCCGTCCGCGCGTCACGTGGTGAGCCTGGCGATGGACACCACGGGGCGCATGTACGCCGGCACCGATACACCGGCACGGCTGTATCGATTCGGCGATGCCGACCGGCCGTTCGTCGTCTTTGAGCCGGGGCTGACGGAACTGCGCGCGATCGTGCCGTCCTCAAATGGCACGTTGTATGTCGCGGCTCTCTCCTCGGGCGGTGACGCCGCGCCCGACACCGGGATGACGGGCAGCGTGACGATCATCGTGGCAGGCACCAATACCGGCACGGCGTCCACCACTACTCCGGCGACACCCGACCGCCGTTCGACCATCTTTCGCGTGACGCCGGATGGCACATGGGACGCGTTGTGGGAAACCGCGGACGCGGTGTACGACCTCGCGGTGCGTGACACCAACTCGCTGCTTGTGGCCACCGGTCCAGCGGGCCGGCTGTACCAGGTGTCAACAGCCCCGGCTACGTGGGGTGCGGCCACGCTCGTCAACACCGTCGATGCCAAACAGATCACTCGGCTGGCCACTGACGGGACGCGGACGCTGGCCCTCACCGCCAATCCCGGCCGTGTGGTCGCCGTGGCCACGGCCCCCGCTCAGGTCTCGTCATACGCCTCACCTGTGCGGGATGCGAAGACCACCGCGCAATGGGGTTCCATCCGCTGGGAGGGCGTTGGCTCGGTCGCCCTCCAGACCCGTTCGGGCAACACGCACCTCCCGGACGATTCCTGGAGCCCGTGGGCGGCACCCACTCCTCAGGCGAGCGGCTTCGCGATCACCAACCCTTCTGCCCGCTTTCTGCAGTGGCGCGCGACGTTGACACCAGGCACGGTCGCGCCGGTCGTGACGTCAGTGACGGTGGCCTACCTCCCTCGCAATCTGCGTCCGGTCGTCAGCGAAATCACGGTGCATCCCCCTGGAGTGGTGTTTCAGCGACCGTTTTCAAGCGATGAAGGCGCTATCGCCGGCCTCGACGAATCCGTGGCTGTCGCGCGGCGCCCGCCCGGTGGCGACCCGACGGCGCCGGGCACGTCGGTCGCGGGCCGGCGCATGTTCAGCCGGGGCCTGCAGACACTCGGGTGGAAGGCTGAGGACCCGGATGCCGACCGGCTACTGTTCGCGCTGCGCTATCGACTCGAGGGCGAGGCGGCGTGGTCGGTGCTACGAGAGGGACTGGCTGACCCGCTCTTTGTGTGGGATACCACGTCGGTGCCCGATGGCCGGTATCTCATGCGCGTCACCGCCTCAGACACGTTGTCGAATACACCTGAGCGTGTGCTGGCCGGTGATCGGGAGAGCACTGCGATTGACATCGACAATACACCGCCAGTCATCACGATGGCGGTCACCGGCACCCGCGTGGCGATCCGCGTCACGGACGCGCACAGCGGCGTACACCGCGTGGACTACTCGCTTGGTGGTCAGACGTGGCAACTGCTGCGTCCGCTTGACGGCCTGGAGGATTCGCGCCAGGAGCAGTTCGAAGTGACCCTGCCGACAGCAGCCGACGCTGCACGGCTGGTGTTGCGCGCCAGCGATGTGATGCAGAACGTAACGTCGGCCGTGGCCGGCCGCTGACGTCAGATACCGGACGCGGTGACCGACGTTCGTACGTGCTGGTCAAGCGCGACCTGCTGTGACTGATGGCGGCGGCGCCACCACCGGCGCCGGTTGGACGCCTGAGTCGCCACGACGCGGTAGATCCAGGTGCGAAGGGCCGACTGGCCGCGGAACTGGCCGAGTGTGCGGAACACCCTCAGAAAGAATTCCTGGGAGAGATCAAGCGCCTCCTGCTGGTCGCCAAGTAGGTGCAGCGAAAGCTGGTAGACCATGCGCTGGTGGTCGGTCACAAGCCTGTGCACGCGGCGTCATCACCGGCCACACCCTCCTGCACGCGGGCCCAGTCCGAGGCCCCCTCGGCCTGCTCCGCGGCAGCCGGCGATGGCTGTGACCATGCGACGCCTCGGATGGGTTTCACAAACGCCTCCCGGGTATCGTAGCGCCGGCATGTACCGACTTAGACCCCGCCGCGCCGCGAATGTTCCGTCGGTAGTTGCTATATTGACGCGATGAAGCTGGTACTGGCCGTGACCGGCCTCGTCGTCCTGGCGCTGATGTCGGCCTACGCGGTTCAGCAGCTGAACCGTGGTGAGCAATTCCAAGTCCTGATGGTCTCGGGAGACGATGCGCTCGCGGCCGGCAACAGCTATGCGGCGGTGGCCGCCTACAGCGGAGCCATGGCGCTGCGTTCCGGTTCCATGGTGTCGCACCTCCGTCGTGGCAAGGCGTATGAAGCCCAGCGACGACAGGAAGAAGCCATCCGCGACTACCTCGAAGCCGCCCGCCTGCAGCCCGGAGCCGCCGACCCGCTCCTGGCCCTGGCTGGCCTCTACGCCGCTCAGGGCGACATGGCCCACGCCGCCGAGTGGTACGGTCGGGCCGCGGTGGTGGATTCTCAAAACTCCTCGCTGCTCTACCAACTCGCTCTGGCCCGCTATCGAGGCGGCCAGGGAGCCACGGCGATCGATCCCGTGCGCCGCGCCCTTGCGCTTGACCCCGGTTTCGACGAGGCCCACTACCTGCTTGGTGTGCTCCTGCACGATGCCCGCGACCTTGACGGCGCGACGGCGTCCCTTGAGCGCGCCATTGCAGGGAACCCCGCCTTCACCGCCGCGCGCGAGGAACTGGCCGAGGTCTTTCGTGCTCGGCATCGATTCGCCGATGAGATGGGCCAGCTCACGGCGATCGCGGCCGCCGACAACCGCGGCGTCCGTACCGTCGCCATCGCGCTCGCCGAAGCCCGTCAGGGGAACTTCGAGAGTGCGCTAACCACGCTGACCAAAGCGCAGGCGCTCGATCCTGCCGATTCGACCGTGGCGCTGGCGCGCGGCCGCGTGTATCTGATGCAAGCAGAAGCCGCCTCAGATCCTGCGCGGCGAATCGCCTCGGCACGACTGGCTCTGCCGTCGCTTGAACTCGCCCTGGGCGGCAGTGCCCGCCGCAGCGAGGGCCTGACGCTATACGGCCGCGCGGTCTACCTCATCGGCAGCGCAGGTGAGGCGGAGCGCCTGCTCAAGGAAGCCGTGGCCACCACTCCGTTTGATCGCGCCGCGTTTGCGTACCTCGCCGACGTCGCCGAACAGCTGGGACACTACGCGGACGCCCGTGACTGGCTGATGCGCTTCGATGCGCTCGAGGGCGACACGGCCACGGCCGCGGTCCGGACGGCGCGCCTGCGAAGGCTGGGCGGACTCGCGCTCGCCGGGGGCGATGCGCTCGGCGCGGTCGTCGCGCTGGAAGATGCCCACAAGCGCGGACTGCGTGATGCGATCATGCTCGGGTGGCTCGCGGATGCGCGATGGAAGACCGGCAATACGGCGGGAGCAAAGGACGCGCTGTCTCAGGCTCTGGCGCTGGCACCCAACGACGCCGCGCTGCGGCGACTCCGGCAGTTGATCAGGTAGCCCGCTGGTCGATGCGATCGCGCAGGCCGTCGCCGACGACGTTGAAGCCCAACACGAGCAACGCGATCGCAATACCGGGGAACAGCGTCAAGTGTGGCGCATCGTACAAATGCGCCCTCCCCGCATCCAGCATCGTCCCCCAACTGGGGGCCGGCGGCTGCACACCGAGTCCGAGGAAACTCAATGAGGCTTCTGCGATGATCGACCCGGCCATGCCGATGGTGGCCTGAACAGTCACGGCCGGCAGCGTGGCGGGAATGACGTGGCGCCACAACACGCGCCACACCGGTGCGCCGAGCGCACGGGCAGCCTGCACGTACTCCAACTCGCGAATTTTTAGTACTTGTCCGCGCACGAGCCGCGCATATCCCACCCAGCCTATGACGGTGAGCGCGAGGACCACATTGGTCAGGCTCGGACCCAGCACCGCCACCAGCGCAATCGCGAGCAGGATGCCTGGGAATGCCATGAGAACGTCCATCACGCGGCCAACGATATTGTCCACACGTCCGCCGGCATACCCGGCCGTTGCGCCGATCGCGATGCCGAGGGCGGCAGACACCGTGACCACCGTCAGGCCGACAAACAGCGAGATGCGCGCACCCATCAGGAGACGGGCAAACACATCGCGGCCCAATTCGTCGAGCCCGAGCGGATGGCTCCACGAGGGGCCGGCCAGCCGCTCTGCCAGCAGCTGCACGTTTGGATCGTGCGGCACGAGCCACGGGCCGGCCACGGCGCCGATCGCCGTCAGGCCAATGATCCAGAGCCCGAGGCGGCGGGTCATTCGTACCGAATCCTCGGATCAAGCCAGCCATAAGCGAGATCCACCAGCAGATTGACGACCACATACGTCAACGCAATAAAGAGAATGCACCCCTGCACCAGGGGGTAGTCGCGGAAGTTGATCGCCTGGATCAGCAGGCGGCCAACGCCCGGCCACGCAAAAATAGTTTCGGTGATGATCGTCCCCGTGAGCACGGCGCCACACTGCAGTCCAAGGATGGTCACGACCGGAATCAGGCTGTTGCGCAGAGCGTGTGCGATGACTGCCCGCGCCTTCGACATGCCACGCGCGCGCGCCGCAAGCACGTAGAGCTCGCGCAGTTCTTCAATCAGGCTCGCCCGCGTCATGCGAGCCAGCACCGCCGCCAGCGCTGCACCCAGCGTGACAGCGGGCAGCACCAGATGCCTCCATGTACCAGTGCCCGACACCGGTAACCATCCCAGCGAGACCGCAAACACGATGGCCAGGACCGGGCCGAGCCAGAAGTTGGGCATGGAGATGCCCATCAACGAAACAGTCATCGCTGCCTGATCGATCGCGGTACCCCGGAACAACGCGCCGACCACGCCGAGCGGCATGGCGAGGCACACGGCCACAACGATGGCCGCGGCCGCGAGTTCCATGGTGCGCGGCAGGCGCTGCCCAATCTCGCGCGCCACCGGCGTGCCGTAGCGAAATGAGATGCCCAGGTCGCCCCGCGCGAGGCCGGCCACAAACGCCGCGTACTGGGCCGGCAGCGGCCGGTCTAGGCCCAGACGCTCGCGTAGTTCACCCACATCGCTCGCCGACGCTGACTCGCCGAGCATCGCAAGCGCCGGGTCGCCCGGCACGAGGTGCAACAAGGAGAACACCAAGGTGGCGACACCCAAAAGCACCGGCACGGTGAGCAACACTCGACGAAGGGTGAAGCGGAGCACGTCGAAGCGATGATATCGGCGTAATGGCGAAATGTCACAAATGCCCCATTACGTCGGCGGCAGCGAAGTGCATTAAGCCCCCTTGGACACTTCGAGCCGGGCGATCAATTTGGCGAGTCCCTGGCGCGAGACGCCCAGCTCTCGTGCCGCAGCCGCACAACGGCCCGCGTGGCGTGCGAGCGAGGACGCGATCACGCGTCGATCGCTGAGTCCACGCGCAGCGGCGAGCGACAGCGGCGGGTCCAACGGCCCATCTACAGCACGGTCCGCCAGCACTGCCGCCACCTGCCGCGCGCCGATGCGTCCGAGGGTCGGCCCGCCGACTGCGAGCATGGCAATAACGTTCTGCAGTTCCCGCACATTGCCAGGCCAGCCATAGCGGCAGAGTGCGGCAATGGCATCGGGCGCAAGCAACGCGCCCGTGGACACCCTGGCGGCAGCGGCGCGCCAGAAGGAATGAGCCAACAGAGGAATGTCCTCAATACGTGCGCGCAGGGGCGGCACTTTCAAGCGGATGACGGCCAGGCGAAAGATCAGGTCTTCGCGGTAGGTCCCCTGCCGAGCGGCTTCTGCGAGTGGACGATTGGTGGCGGTCACCAGCCTCACGTCCACCCGTCTCGATGCGTTCTCGCCCACGCGCCGGATCTCACCTTCCTGTAGCACTCGAAGCAGCTTGGCCTGGGCCCGGGGAGACAGCTCCGCCACTTCATCAAGGAACAACGTGCCCTCGTGCGCGTCCTCGAGCAGGCCCACGCGCGGTCCCATCGCGCCGGTGAACGCGCCCCGCACGTGACCGAACAACTCGGTCTCGAGCAGTTCATCGGTGAGCGCCGCACAATTGACGGCCGCCCAACGCCGGTCGCGCCGTGGGCTCAGCCGATGGACGGCTCGAGCCACCAGTTCCTTGCCGGTGCCGCTCTCGCCTTCAATCAACACGGGGAAGGTCGAGCTCGCAGCGCGGGCCACCGCATCCCGCAACGCGCGCATGACCGGACTCACACCAAGCAGGTCGGAAGCCAGAGCCTGACCCGCGCTCGAGAGCAGGAGATCGTCGAGCCGCGCTCGAAGCGCAGGCGCGCACGCCGTGGCCAGCGCGCTCGCCATGGCCTGAACCTCGCCCTCATCTTTCGCCTCTCCCCGCAGCACGACACTGCCGATACGGACGCCGCCGTATCGAACGGCCGTCACCTTCGTGGCGTCTCCCAGCCGCATCGTGCTGCGCCGATCGTCGGGCTCACACGCGAGCACTGTCGCGTTGTCATGACTCACGATGGCGACCAGGTCAAGCCCGGTGTACTCGCGCGCCCATCGACAACCCCGCCGCAGTGCTGCCGCCGGGTTGTCGGCCTCCTGCACTTGCTCCAACAGCAATGACACCCCCGCCCATGCCTGCATGTCCTGCCTCCCCATCCCCCACCGCCGAATGCCCTCAGCACCACACCTGCGAATCTTCGCGAGCACGTGCTGACGCCGGGCCGCGCCCCTCTCGCCACTCACCCATCGCCACAGAAGCTCCTCGGTTGGTCCGCGCGGACGGGCCTGTACTGTTTCCACCCACTGCTTCGCGTCTTCGTCTGCGCCCGCCATCCGCAGGCCCTCGAGCACAAGCGTGTCGCGCCAACGCCTGGGACCCGGGCCCGCGCTGACGGCCCTGAAAGCGTCAATCGTTCCGGCGCGGTCGCCGGCGATGCCGCGCGACAACAAGGTAAGAAGGGCACGCCACTCAGCGTGCAGCGCGTCAACCGTTGATGCGGCCAAATGGACCGTGAGCCAATCGCCCCGCCCGTAAGCCGCGACCGCACGCCACCCCGGATGCCCTGCGGCCCGCGCCCACAGGTCCGCATCCCCCCACCTCCCCTGCCAACACGCCAGCTCGCTCTGGACGGTGCGAATCCATGGCGGCACCTCAATTCCCGCCAGGGTGCATTCCACATCCACAGCAGAGAGATGGGCCGCCGCGGCATCGAACTCGCCCAGCGTCAGCCATGCGTCGGCAAGCACGGCGACCACGTGACTCCTTGCCTCCAGCACGCGCAGGTCTGCCAACAGCCGGCGTCCACGTGCTATCAACGCCTCGACCGGACCCGCTGCTGACAACTTCGCGAGTTGTACAAACGCCACAGCGGCCCCTAACTCGTCCTCCGACCGGCGGGCGCGCTCCACCGCGGCACACGTCCATCGCCGCGCTGCCAGGTGGCGGCCACGGCTCTTGAAGCGGAGCGCGCGTTGAGCCAGAACGCCGGTAGCGACATGCGCCAATGACTCGAAGGATCTCAGGTCGACTCCCGCAGCTTCACGCGCACGATCCGGCTGGCCAACCACCGCCACCACGGCGTGCGCGCGCGGGCTTGCCTGCGCAAGTTCGCGAATCCATCGCGCGCTGACCGGCGTGGCCTCACCCCGGTGAATCAACACCACATGCCGATGCCACAACGCTCGCCGCTGCTCGATGGGAAGGTCCGCATTGGCGTCGACGACGATGTACCCAAAACGGACGATGCAAGCGGTGACGTCCTCCATCAGGTGATCGGCCACTTCGGCCGGCACCCGCGCCACGATCCGGATCCCGGCACCGCTTTGCTGCTCAATCGCAGTGCACCAATCAAAGGAGTCAACCAGCGAAAGGGCCATGCGGCATTTGGATCCGCAAGAAACAGGCCCAGTCGAAACTCGGCCGTCTCTGAGGCATCCCGAACGGGACATTGCAGAAATTTCGATAGAATGACGCGGCGATGTTTCGTTTTTTGACAGCAGGTGAGTCACACGGCCCGGCCTTGGTCGTGGTAATCGACGGTGTGCCCGCCGGCCTCACGCTGTCGGCCACCACGATCAACCTCGACCTGGCGCGCCGGCAACTCGGCTACGGGCGGGGCCGCCGCATGGTCATCGAACAGGATCAGGTCGAGATCCTGTCTGGCGTACGGGGCGGATGCACCATCGGCAGCCCCATCGCCCTGCAGATTCGCAATCGGGACTGGGTCAACTGGCAGTTCACGATGAGCCCGGCCCTCGAACCCGATCCCGCATTACCCGGTGCGCGGCGCGCGGCGGTCACGCGGCCCCGTCCCGGCCACGCCGACCTTGCCGGGGGGTTGAAGTATCAGCGCGCGGACCTGCGCGACATTCTTGAACGCGCTAGCGCGCGTGAAACCGCCGCGCGTGTGGCCGCCGGCGCCGTGGCCCGCGCCCTTCTGGCCGCTACGGGAATCCGGGTGGCCAGTCACGTCATCGCCATTGGTGGTGCGGCTGTCGCCGATCCGCTCGCCTACGACTTCGCCACCATCGCGGCGCTCACAGACGACGGAGTACGATGTGCCGACGCGGTGGTGGGTGTTGAGATGCGCGCCCGCGTGGATGTGGCGCGGGCCAACGGCGACACGGTTGGCGGCGCATTCGAAGTGATCGCGCACGGCGTCCCAGCCGGCCTGGGCAGCCACGCGCAGTGGGATCGTAAACTCGACGGTCTGCTGGCGCAGTCGCTCATGTCCATCCAGGCCATCAAGGGCGTAGGCATTGGTCGAGGCCCTGATTCCGCGCACCTGCCCGGCTCCCAGGTTCACGACGAAATCCTCCTGGCGCACGGCGCGCCATCCGGTACGCTGCCAACCTTGCGCCGGCCGACCAACCGGGCCGGGGGCCTCGAGGGCGGCATCACAAACGGGGAAGACTTGCGGCTCTCGGCCTGGATGAAACCCATCTCCACCTTGATGGAGCCACTGCGTTCGGTGGACCTCGACTTGATGCTGGAAGAGCCGGCGACCATTGAACGCAGCGACGTCTGTGCAGTGCCGGCCGCCGCCGTGGTGGGCGAAGCCATGGTCTGCCTGGTGCTCGCCAATGCCGTGGTCGAGAAGTTCGGCGGCGACACTATGGAGGAGATCCTCCGCGCGGCGCGCGACTGGAAAAAGGTGATCGCGGCGCGTCTGTCGAAGGCGCCGCGCTGATGTTGCGCCCGATCGTGAAACACGGCGAGCGTGTGCTCCAGACGCCTGCGCTGCCGGTGACGCAGTTTGACGAATCGCTGCACACCCTCGTGGACGACATGTTGCAGACTATGTACGCCGCACCCGGTATCGGCCTGGCCGCGCCCCAGCTCGACATACCCCTACGGGTGTGCGTGATCGATCTCACCGTAGGTAAACGCGGCGGCGAGGTCATCACACTGGTCAATCCGGTCTTCGTCGAGCGCGACGGCATGCAGTTGGAAGAAGAAGGCTGCCTGAGTGTGCCCGGATTTCAGGCCACGGTGCCGCGGCCTTCCCGCGTAGTCGTCAAGGGGCAGGACGTCCACGGGCACGAGGTCGTGGTGGAAGGGACGGGACTGTTAGCGCGCGCGCTTCAGCACGAACTCGATCATCTCGACGGCCGGCTCTTTCTCGATCGCCTTCGCGCCCTCCAGCGCGACCTCATCGTGAAGAAAATCCGCAAGTTGCGGCGCGTCGGCAAGTGGTGAGACCGATGCGCATAATCCTCTTCGGCACACCCCAGTTCGCGGTCCCGACACTGGCTGCCCTGCTCGATGTACATGACGTGGTGGCAGTCATAACTCGACCCGATCGCCCTCACGGACGTGGACAGAAGGTCAGTGCCAATCCCGTCAAGGCGCTGGCGACCGCGCGCGGCGTTCCCGTCTTGCAGCCGACTCGGCTCGACGACCCGGAGTGGCTGGCGCAAATCGACGCATTCGGTGCAGACCTCGCGGTAGTGGCGGCCTACGGTCGTTTGCTGCCCCAGCGTTTGCTCGATATACCGCGACTGGGATTTATCAACGTGCACGCATCACTGCTGCCGCGATGGCGAGGAGCCGCGCCCATTCACCGAGCCGTGCTTGCAGGTGATGCCCAAACCGGCGTCACCATCATGCGGGTGGTTCTCGCTCTGGATGCCGGCCCCACCTTCGCCTCGGCGGCAGCACCGATCGCTGCAGCCGATACCAGCGAGGTGCTGGAAACCCGGCTGGCCTCAATGGGCGCCGAGTTGCTGGTGGCGACCATCGCCCGCATGGCAAGCGGTGCGATCTCTGAAACACCGCAGAATGAGTCGGGCGTGACCTACGCCGCCAAACTCGAGCGGTGCGAGAGCCAGATCGACTGGAACCGGTTCGCCGTGGAGATCGACCGGCAGGTACGTGGGTTGCAGCCGTGGCCGCTGGCAGCGGCCATCTTGGAAGGTCGGCGAATCGCGTTTCTGAAATCCTCGGTGGTGGATGCCGCGCCACTCGGCGCCACGCCCGGCGAGATTCTGGAGGCCGGTGGTAACGGACTTGTGATCGCCTGCGGTAGCGGCGCGATTCGCATCACCGAAGTCCTCCCAGAAGGCCGTCGCGCGATGCCGGCATCGGCGTTCCTCCGCGGCGCACCGGGGAAGATAGGGACGATGGTCGCGGCCCTGCCGGTGCGGCCCCTGCAGGACGATACCCCGTGACCAACGTCCGCGTGCTCGCCGCACGCGTGTTGCTTGGCGTGCACCACGGCCGATCCACGTTGGCGGCCGAGGTCGATCGGGCCAGGCGCAGCCTGACGGATGACCGCGACCGCGGTCTGCTCCTGGAACTGACGGCCGGCGTGTGTCGTTGGCGCGCGGAACTGGACGCATGCCTGGAGCCGTTCAGCCAGCGCCCCATCGATGAGATCGACCCGCCGCTCCTGGCCACACTGCGGGTGGCGATGTATCAACTTCGGCACCTCGATCGCGTGCCCGCGCACGCGGTGGTCCATGAATCCGTCGAAGCGGCCCGCACCCTCGGCAATCCGCGTGCGGCGGGGTTCGTGAACAGCATCCTCCGCGCCTACCTGCGCGCGGCCGACACCGTCGGGTTACCCCCGCGCCCGAAGGCCGAGTCTACGCGGCGGCAACACCTGGCGTATTTGAGCACCACGCTTTCGCATCCCAGGTGGCTAATGGCACGCTGGCTCGACCGCTACGGCTTCGATGACACCGAACGCTGGTGCCAGTTCAACAATGCCGCCCCGGACGTGACCGTGCGCGCGCGCCTGTTCGACGTGGATGCCCTGACATTGGTGCAGGATGCGGGCATCCCGGCCACGAGAGGACCCTATGCCTCTGAAGTAGCGCGCCTCGCACCCGGGCTGCTCGGCTCGCTCGCACCTGACCTGCGCAAGGAGCTCGTGGTGCAGGATGAGGGGTCGATCGCGATGGCCCACGCGGTTGGGGCGCGGCCTGGTGAACGGGTGCTCGACGTGTGTGCGGCGCCCGGCGGCAAAACGGTGACTCTGTGGAACGACATGGCGCATCAGGGCTGCCTCGTCGCCACTGACGCGCGGGCGGCGCGCGTGCAGGTGCTGCGGCAAGTGCTGCAGGAGGCCGCGGTGCCGGAACGGATTGCCGTGGTGGATGCCACGCGTCCGCTGCCGTTTGCAGAGGTGTTCGACCGTGTGTTTGTGGACGTGCCGTGCTCGGGGCTCGGCACGTTGCGTCGGGACCCGGACGTGAAATGGGCGATGACGCTCGAGTCGCTACCTGGCCTGGCAGTCACCCAGCGGCGGATCCTGGCACATGCGGCCGCCGTGGTTCGTCCTGGCGGCACTCTCGTGTACGCCACGTGCTCGAGCGAACCCGACGAAAACGACGACGTGGTGGACGAGTTTCTTGCGTCGACCCCGACTTTCCACGAACAGGCGCTCAGCGGGGAACTGGCAGACGACCGCGGCCGCCTGCGCACCACGCCGACCCGCCATGGCCTCGACGCCTTTTTCTCAGCGCGGTTGGTGCGGCACGAACGCGCGTAGTACACTTTTTTCTCGTGCGCACTTCTCCGCGACCCTTGCCATCGCCTCACGGTTCCCTGCGCTCGCGCGTGTGGACCGCGGGACGGTGGTCGTTGCTGCTGGCCGGGCTGGCAGCCACCTATGGCGTGTTCCTGCTCACCTCGATGCGGATTGCCATGAAGGCCCGCGAGGTCACGGTGCCCGATGTGCGCGGGCGGGCCGTGGACGCGGCGTCACAAACGCTGGAGGCTTTGGGCCTGACCGTGGTGCTCGACCCACTGCGCCGCCCTGACTCCTCGGTGCCCGCCGACCACATCTGGGCACAGGACCCGGTGGCTGGTACCGTCATCCGGCGCCAACGCCCGGTGCGTATTCGTGTCAGCGACGGCATGCAAGCTGCGGCCGTGCCGGCGGTGATCGGTGAATCCGAGCGGTCGGCGCAGATCCTCCTTGCGCAGGATCGCATTACGCTGACGCAGACATCAGACTTTAACAGCGCTGACTACGCTCCGGGCGTGGTCGTGGCGCAAGACCCGCCGGCCAAGAGCCGGGCCCCCGGCGTGGCACTGCTGGTGAACCGCGGCGAAGATGGCCTCACATACGTCATGCCGGATCTGATTGGCACGTCCGGCGCCCGCGTGGCTGAGATCCTCAGGCGCCGCCTCTTTCGCGTGACCATCGTGGGCGAGGTGCCGGATCCGGACCTGCCGTCGGGCACGGTCGTACGCCAGTCACCGCAGGCGGGATTTCAACTCGCGCCGGGCGACCCCATCACGCTTGAGATCAGCCGATGAGCGTCCGAATCGCCCCCTCAATTCTGGCGGCCGATTTTGCGCGCCTGGGTGAACAGGTGCTGTCGGCGATCAGTGGCGGCGCGGGCCTGATTCACATCGACGTCATGGACGGCCACTTCGTCCCGAACATCACCATGGGCCCGCTCGTGGTCGCGGCGGTGAAGCGGGTCACTGCCCTCCCGCTCGACGTTCACCTAATGATCACCGACCCCGATCGGTATCTCGACGCGTTCGCGCGGGCCGGCGCCACGACCATCACGGTGCATGTGGAAGCCGCGCCCGATCTGCGGAAGACGCTGACCCGCATACGGGAACTCGGCATACGGGCCGGTGCGGCTATCAATCCCGACACGCCGGTCCACACGCTCAGCGGGGTGGTGGACGTACTCGATCACGTGATCGTGATGTCCGTGCATCCAGGGTTCGGCGGACAGGCCTTCATCCCGGGCAGTCTGGACAAAATACGCGCGGTGCGCGACCTTGTCGCCGGCGCTGGACACGGCGTGGATATTGAGGTGGACGGAGGGGTGGACCTGACGAATGCCGCGGTCGTCGCCCAGGCGGGCGCCTCCATTCTCGTGGCGGGGGTTTCGGTCTTCGGCACGCCCGACCCGGCCATCGCGACCCAGACGCTGCTGAAAGCCGCGCAGGCCGGAGCTGCGTCCGCCTGATGCGCACGTCCACGACCACGCTGCGCGTCCGATACGCTGAAACCGATCAAATGGGCGTGGTGTATCACGCGAATTATCTGGTGTGGTTCGAGGTCGCGCGGACAGACCTGCTGCGACACCTGGGATGGACCTATCGGGAGATGGAACAGTCGGGCGTACGGCTGCCCGTGATCGAGATGCAGTGCACGTACCGCAGTCCGGCGCGTTACGATGATGAGATTCAGGTGCGCACCACGGGACGGCTGTTATCCGGTGTGCGCGTGGAGTTCACGTACGAAGCGGTGGTGATGCCGGGAGGCATTTCCTCGGCCGTGGGCGTGACCCGGCATGCGGCGTTAAATGTGGATAGCCGGCCGTGTCGCCTGCCCGATGGTATTCGAGAGGCGTTTTTATGAAGGCACTTGTGACCGGCGCCGCCGGGTTTATCGGATCAACACTCGCCGACGCGCTGACCACGCGCGGGGTGGACGTGCTGGGTCTGGACTGTTTCACCGACTACTACGCCCGCGACATCAAGGAGCGGAATCTCGCGCCGCTACGCGCGCGGCCGAACTTCCGGTTCGTCGAGGATACGCTGCAGACTGTTCCGCTCGATCCGCTCCTCGACGGCGTGACCCATGTGTTCCATCTCTCAGCGCAGGCCGGTGTGCGTAAGAGCTGGGGCCGCGATTTTCTGACCTATACCACCAACAATGTGGACGCCACACAACGCCTGCTGGAGGCCGTGAAAGACCGGCGTCTCGACAAGTTTGTGTACGCGTCGAGTTCATCGGTCTACGGCGACAAGACCACGATTCCCATGCGCGAGGACGCCATGGTGCAGCCCGTGTCGCCGTACGGCGTCACCAAGCTCGCGGCCGAGCACCTGTGCCTGCTCTACACCGCCAACTATGGGGTTCCGACGTCATCACTTCGGTTCTTTACCGTGTACGGGCCGAAGCAGCGCCCCGACATGGGATTTCACCGCTTCATTCGTGCCGCGCTCACCGGCCAGCCCATCACGCTGTACGGCGACGGTGAGCAGACGCGCGATTTCACGTTTGTGGACGATATTGTGACGGCCCTAATTGCTGCCGGAGCGCGCGGCCTGCCGGGTAGTGTCTACAACATCGGCGGCGGCAGCCGGATGTCTATCAATCAGGTGCTGTCACTGATCCAGACCATCACCGGGCGCACGCTCGATATCCGGCGCGAGGCCAGCCAGAAGGGCGACATGCGCGACACGTTCGCCGATACGTCCAGAGCCAAGGCTGAATTGGGTTTTGTGCCGTCTACCACTCTGGAGCGGGGCCTCAAGGCTGAGGCCGAGTGGCTCTCGGCCCTGCTGGGCACGCCGCTCAGGTAAGATTAAGCGCCTGCATGTTCATCCGCGCCGCTGTTGCCCGTCTTGTTTTCCCGTCCGTCGTCCTGCTTCTGGCAGGGGCGGTGTCGTCCCTGGCCTGCGGCACGTCGCAGGCATTGCCCCCGGCCGGCCTGATGTCGGCCGACGAGTGGTTGTTTGAGCGGGCCACCGAGGCCCTCACCGACCGGAAGTGGTTTGCCTCGCGCGAGTATTTCCGGCGCCTCGTGGACGGGTATCCCCAGAGCCAGCATCGCGAAGCCGCCAAACTCGGCGTGGGCGATACGTACGTCGGGGAAAACTCGATCGAATCGAACATCCTCGCGATCAATGAATTCCGCGAATTCCTGACGTTTTTTCCGGTTTCGCCGAGAGCCGACTACGCGCAATACCGTATCGGGCTGGCGTACTCTCGACAGATGTTGTCGCCGCAGCGCGACCAGACGGCCACCAAAGAAGCCCTTCGCGAGCTCGAAGTCTTCCTTCAGCGGTATCCGGGCAGCAAGTACACGCCTGAGGTGGAAACCCTGGAACGCGTCGCGCGCGACCGACTGTCGCAGTCGGAGTACGAGATTGGCTACTTCTACGCCCGCTACAACCTCTGCGCCGGCGCTGTGGATCGCTTCCGCGCCGTACTCGTAGCTGACCCCGCGTTCTCAGGGCGCGATGGCGTCTACTTTCATATGGGCGAATGCCTACTCAAGATGGGCACGCCGGCTGAAGCCCTCCCCTGGTACGAGCGGCTGATGGTGGAGTTCGAGAAAAGCCTCTTCATCGAGCGCGCAAAGAAGCGCGTGGCCGCGATCAAGGGCAGCTAAGGGCTGCGGGGCGCGCGGGCCGGTGGGAACCGGCGATAGTAGTCAACGCCAGATACGAGCGCCGCGATCGTGGCCACCCACAGGGCGATCTGGCCCAACACGTAAAACTCGCGCATGTGCCCCTGGCCGAGAATCAGCACCAGGATGGCCACCACCTGGGCGACCAGTTTGATTTTTCCCACCCATGAGGCTGGCAGCGACTGGCCGCGCGCGTGCACAATTGTCCGAAGAATCGTGACAGTGAATTCGCGTCCGAGGATGACGGCCACCATCCACGCCGGCGCCAGCCCCATCTGTACCAGCGAGACCAGCGCGGCGGACACCAGGAGCTTGTCGGCGAGCGGGTCCATCCACTGACCGAATTCGGTAACCTGGCCGCGACGCCTGGCGATAAAGCCGTCGAGCCAGTCGGTCAACGAGGCGATACCGAAGATCACAGCGCCAAGAATTTCCTTGCTGACGCCAAAGAACTGCCACGCATCCCACGAGGTCGATCGGTTGGGCGACTGGTCCGCGAGCAGAACCACGACAAGAATCGGCACAAGAAAAATCCGGCCAATCGTGAGGGCGTTGGGTAAGTTCACAGGCGACCTTATTTTAGGACATTTCGCCCTTTGTCACATTTCGGCCATTTTGCCATTGCGCGAATCCTATACAGTGGGTGGTTGATATGAAGGCAATCCTCCTTGCGGGCGGCCAGGGGTCACGCCTGCGGCCCCTCACCCTCAATACCCCCAAACCCATCGTCCCCATCTTCGACCGACCGTTTCTCAGGTATCAGATTGAGTTGCTCAAGCAGGTGCCCGAGATCGATGAAATCGTGCTGAGCCTCAACTACCAGCCGAAGCGGATCGAGGAAGTGTTTGGCGATGGCAGCAGCCTAGGGGTGCAGATTCGTTATGTGGTGGAACCCCAGCCCCTGGGCACAGGCGGCGCCATCAAGTTTGCGGCTGGCTCGAAGCCCAGTGGCCCCGTGGTGGTGTTTAACGGCGACGTGCTGACCTCGGTAGACCTGCAGGCGGTGCTCGCGCTGCACCGGGAACGGAATGCGCGCGCCACGATTGTCTTGACGCCGGTGACCAACCCGTCGGCCTACGGGCTGGTCGAGACAGACACCGAGGCCAACATCAAGGCGTTCCTCGAGAAGCCGTCTGCCGACCAGATCACGTGCGACACCATCAATGCCGGCATCTACGTGATCGAAGGTGAAACGCTCGACAGGATTCCCGACGACACGAACTACTCCATCGAGCGCGGCTACTTCCCCTCACTCATCGAGCGTCACGAGACGTTTGTGGCATACACCTATCGCGGCTACTGGATCGACATCGGCACGCGTGAAAAGTACCAGCAGGTGCATACGGACATCATGACCGGCACTTTCGTGGCGTCGCCGTTTGACAAGGCGCCTGGGACGGCTGTGATCTCGCCGGACGTACGTATCGAACCGGGCGTCGTCATTGAAGGCCCGTGTTTCATTGATGCCGGTACGGTGATCAAGGAGGGCGCTCATGTCGGCCCGCTCAGTGTCATCGGTGCCAACTGTCACATCGGCGAAGGCGCCCGGATTTCCGGCAGCATCCTGTGGCCGCATACGTGGGTGGACCGGCATGCCACGCTGGGCCCGCTTGTGGCCGGCCGGCACTGCCAGTTTGGCCGCAACGTGGACGTCGGCGGGTCCGCCCTGCTCGGCGACAATTCAGTGGTGACGGATTTCTCACGCCTATGACTATTGACCCTTCCATCTTCAAGGCGTACGACGTGCGTGCGCTCTATCCGTCAGAACTGAACGAGCCGGCGGCGTATCTCATTGGCCGCGCGTATGTGGCCTACCTCGAGTCGCAGGCCGGCGCCTCGGCTGCGGCGTTACAGATTGCCGTCTGCCGGGACATGCGGCTCGCGTCGCCGTCGCTCACGCAGTCGTTCATCGACGGCGCGCGCGACCAGGGCGCCGACATTACCGACTTCGGCCTGGCCGCCACCGACATGATGTACTTCGCCGTCGCCAGCAAAGGCTTCGACGGCGGGGTGCAGGTCACCGCGTCGCACAACCCCAAGCAATACAACGGCATGAAGATGGTCAGGCGGAACGCCGTGCCGCTGTCAGGCGACGCCGGCATCGGCGAGATCAGGGAGATGGTCGTTGGCGGAACTATTCCCACGGCCGCACGCCCGAAGGGCGGATATAAAACGGACGAGATGCTCGACGCCTACGTGGAGTGCGTCATGGGGTTCATCAACCCCGCGGTCATCCGGCCCTTCAACGTGGTGCTCGATGCCGGCAGCGGCATGGCGGGCCTTGTCGCCCCCAGACTCTTTGACCGCCTCCCCTGCCACACGACCCGCCTCTGTTTCACGGTAGACGGTACTTTTCCGGATCACGAAGCCAATCCCCTCATCGAGGAAAACCGCCGCGACATTGTCGAACGCGTGATCGCGGACAAGGCGGACATCGGCATCGCGTGGGACGGCGACGCCGATCGGTGTTTTTTCATCGACGGTACCGGCGAGTTCATCGCGGGCGATTTTGTGACTGCGCTTTTGGCCGAAAGCTTCTTGATGAAGACGATGGGCGAGCCCATCGTCTACGACGTGCGCGCGAGCTACGCGGTCAAAGATACCGTGGCGAAGTACGGCGGCACGGCGCTGATGAATCGCGTCGGCCATGCGTTCATCAAGGGACGCATGCGCGCCGAAAACGCTGTGTTCGGTGGCGAAGTCACGGGCCACTACTACTTCCGCGACTACTTCTTCGCCGACAACGGGTTCATCCCGGCGCTGCTCATCCTGGAACTGATGTCACGAAAGGGCCAGACGCTGGCAGAACTTCTGGCGCCCCTGCGCGCGAAGTACTTCATCTCGGGGGAAATCAACACCAAGGTCGCGAGCATGGACCTGATCGACGGCCGCCTCAAGGCACTGGCCGAGGCCTACGCCGACGGTCACACCTACACGGTCGATGGCTTTTCCGCGGAGTTCCCGGACTGGCACTTCAACGTGCGCGCGTCAAACACTGAACCTCTGCTGCGCCTAAATCTCGAAGGGCTGACGCAGGCGATCATGGAGCAACGGCGCGATGAAGTGCTGCGGATTATTCGCGCGTGATACGCTCCTGAGGCCAGACTGCTGATTGTAAATTACCGATTCTGCCCGCGGGCTTAGCATAGTGGTAATGTCCTGGCTTCCCAAGCCAGTCAGACGGGTTCGATTCCCGTAGCCCGCTCCAATTTTCGATCATGAATGCACGCGAAGGTTGGCCGCCATAGCCAGGAGCGCAGCGAGCGTTCGGCGATGGCGGGCCTAACTGCCGACGCGAATGCCCACCAGACGCGTCTCGGTCGTGTTCCCCATCGTGACCGTGACCTCGATCGCGTAGTCACCTGGCCCGAGCGGTGCAAGCAGCGCGTCGAGGCCCAGCATCAGACGCCCGTCCACCTCGCGCTCGGTCAGCGTGATGTTGACCGCGATCGGCTGGCCGTTGCGGCCAAGAAGCCGGGCGTCCCGCTTGTCTAATGGCCCCGTGATCGGCCAGTCCACATGCACACGTTCAGTACGGCGGAAATCAAAGCCAGCCACCGGCAGAAGCGGTGAGCGCGACGATGGGGTGGCCCGGTAGATGAGCGGGCCGCCGATCACGCTGCCCGTATCGCGCACCACATCTGTGCGCGCCAGAAACGTCAGCGGCACCGCGCGGAGCATCACGGACACATTGGCCTGGGTGGTCCCCGGCGGCACGTCCATGACGACGACCCCGCCGCGTGACGTGGCCAATACTCCGACCTGCCCCTTGGCCAACTCCGCTCCACCGGCGCCAGTCACCGTCACATCAAGCGTCCCTCCACGCTGCAACGCCCCACGCTCCAGTTGAGGACCACTCACCTCAGCCACCACCGTCAGCTTCCCCGTCGGTCCGGCGCTCAGCGTAGCATGTACAAAGAGTTCCGCCGATGGGCGGATGCGCGAGAGCGCATCAAGCGCCGTCTCAACAGGAGACGGGTCTGTGGGCCCCGCAGGCAAGGACGCCGCCGCGGAGCGGGCCGAGCGCTCGGCTTCGGCAGGCGCTGTGTAGCCGCGACGGGCCTTCACGTCGATACCCGGCTGCTTGACCTTCACTACAATACGGCGTGCCTTGCCATCAAACTTGCGGTTCGAGGAGTAGTAACCCAACAGGTAATACGACTTGAGCTGATTGCTGATGCGCAGCAGTCCCGACTTGAGGTCGTTGGTGTTCACCACCGCCAGCCCGTCGGTGTTCTCCGCCAGCGTCTGCATCGACGAACTTCTGTTGCTGATGTTCTCGCTGTTCTGCCGGAGCATCGAGTCGCCGATGTTTCCCGTGCCCAGGAGACGCTGCGAGATGGGCACATCAAACGTTGCGAGTCCCGCGGGGTTTACAGGGTAAAACGTCACGTTCGATCGGTTGGCCCTCGCCATGATCTCGCGGAAGCGCGACTGGAGGTTGATATTGGCGTACCGCACCAGATACTGATCGCACACCGGCGGCCGCTGCCGGCCTGTCAGCCCCATCAATCCGCCATCATCGTTAAACAACCGCCACCCCTCGGTAAACAGGATGACGGACGTGCGGCCTTCGCGAATCTGACCGAGGTAAATGACGACGTCTTCGAGATGCTGGAGCGTTTGCTCTTCGCGCGCTCTGTCGATGATCACGTCTGCCGCGGGACGCATCGTCGAGCCGTCGCGAATCCAGCCCTCGCGTCCCTGGTTATCGGCAGGGAAACACTGCTCGATTTCCTGCTCTGCCGGCGTGCGGACAATCGAGTTCCTGGTCCCCCATGCCCAGTGGCGCGTCAGCATGTCTTCAGCCGACACCAGCTTGCGGGCAAAGGTCATGGTATGTGGCGGCTGGTTCAGCGTGGTGACCGCAAAGAGGTCGTTCCCACCGACCAGCGCATTCAGCATCGTCACGAGCGGTCCGCGCGTGGCGCGCGCACCTTCGACCGACACATGGGGCACATCGAGATACACGACAAAGGCACGTGTGCGGGCGTCGGCAGCGATCCGCAGCGACTCGCGCACCGTATTCGGATCGCGTCTGGCGTTTTCGCCCGGCACCTCGGTGCCCGTGATGAACTCGAAGTTCTCGATGGCCTGCGGCTGCCCGTCTTCTTCCACGGTGAAGTCCACGGCCGTCAGGCCTTCCACCACCTTGCCGTCGCGCAGCGGATACGCGTCAACGGTCACAAAATGCGCATCTGACCGGAAGACAGGAAGTTGCTGCGTCGGCTGCTGCGCTTCCATAGGAACAAGCAGTCCCAGCGCCGCAGCAAACAGCACCGGAATCGACAGGCCTTGGCGAAGCATCGCCTACGGCTACCCAGCAACTGCCAACAGCTCAATTTCGAAAATCAGCGTGGCATTTCCCGGGATCACATTGCCCGAGCCGGATGTGCCGTATCCAAGTTCGGGCGGAATGATCAGGCGACGCTTGCCGCCCACTTTCATTCCCTCCACACCTTGATCCCACCCCTTGATGACCCCGCCAGAACCGAGCAGGAACTGGAAGCCGAGGCCGCTGATGTTGGCGTCGAACTGGGTGCCTTTGTTGCCGGTGGCAGTGGTCGAATACAGCCACCCCGTGTAGTAGACACGCACGGTCTTGCCGGTGGCCGCCGTCGAGCCGGTTCCGACCGTGATGTCGGTTGAAGAAAACGGAATCCCCAGGCTCGGCGCCAGCGGGTTGTCGTTGCCACAGCCCGATGCGAGCAGTAGGCCGGAGAGTAGGAGCACATGTGAAACTTTCATAAGCTGCTACAGTATTACATCCCGCTCTGAGTACAATGCACGGTTCATGATCTCTGTCGCCAATGTTTCCATGCGTTATGGGTCGAAGGTGCTCTTCGATGACGTGACCACCACGTTCTCGCCGGGCCGCCGATACGGCCTGACCGGACCCAACGGGTCTGGCAAGTCCACCTTCATGAAGCTCCTGACTGGTGAACTGACACCCCAGAAAGGTTCGGTCTCGCGTCCGGCCAAGCTCGGCGTCTTGTCCCAGGACCAGTTCGCCTACGACGCCTTCCGAGTAGTGGACACGGTCATCATGGGTAACAAGCGCCTCTGGGACACCCTCCAGGAGCGCGAGCGCCTCTACAACCTGCCGTCTATGACCGACGCCCAGGGCATGCGCCTCGGCGAACTCGAGGGCATCGTTGGCGAAGAAGACGGGTATTCAGCCGAAAGCGACGCAGCCGTGCTGCTGCAGGGCCTCGACATTCCTAATAAGGTGCACGAGCGCACCATGGCGGAGTTGCAGGGCGGCCAGAAGGTGCGCGTGCTGCTAGCGCAGGCGCTGTTCGGCAACCCGCAGGCGCTGCTGCTCGACGAACCGACGAACCATCTGGACCTCGACTCGATCCATTGGCTCGAAACCTTCCTCGAGCGCTACGACGGCACGCTGATCGTGATCTCGCACGACCGCCACTTCCTGAACGCGGTGTGCACGCACACGGCTGACATCGACTACCAGACGATCATCACCTACACCGGCGGCTATGACGACATGGTGCTGGCGAAGATGCAGATTCGGTCGCGCATAGAAAGTGAGAACGCGCAGCGCGAAAAAAAAATCGATCAGCTCAACGACTTCATCGCACGCTTTTCGGCTGGCACCCGCGCGTCGCAGGTTGCCTCGCGCCGCAAGGAAGTGGAGCGGCTGCAGACTACGGATCTGGCGCGATCGAACATCCAGCGCCCGTACATTAAGTTCACGATGAACCGGCCGTCGGGCCGCGTGGCACTGGAGTGCGAGCAGGTGCGCAAGGCTCACGGAGCGCTGAAGGTCATCAAGAATTTCAGCGCGGTTGTGACACGAGGCGAGAAGATTGTGCTGGTCGGCCGCAACGGCGTGGGCAAAACCACCATGCTCAAAGCCCTTTTGGCCGGCGCGCCCGGACAGCCGGAGTCACCGGACGACACCGACAGTGGCATGGTTCGTTGGGGGCACGAGGCGTCCATCGGCTACTTCTCGCAGGACCACACCGGCGCCATCCAGAAGGGGATGACGGCGGTCGAGTGGCTCCATCAGTTCGATCCCGACCTGTCGCGGCAGGACATCCATGGCTTGCTCGGCCAGATGCTCTTCCGCGGCGAGGAAGGGCTCAAGCCCACCGAGGCGCTCTCTGGCGGCGAAACCGCTCGGTTGCTGTTCTGCCGGATCATGCTGCAGAAGCCCAACGTTCTGGTCTTCGACGAACCCACCAACCACCTGGACCTGGAATCGATCAACGCCCTGAACGTCGGCTTGCAGAAGTTCGAGGGCACGGTGCTGCTGGTTACCCACGACCAGGACCTGCTCGAGGAAGTGGGCACACGGGTCTGGAGCTTCGCGCACGGCAACATCGAGGACTTCAAGGGACCGCACGAGGAGTATGAAGCGATCCTGGCCCAGCGGTAACGACCGCGCGCTGTTAGAATTGGGACGTCTTGTCCAACCCAGTCGCCACGCCCGGCAACGGGGCACCGGAACCACCTCGCAGTTGGGCTGGACGCGTCGCGGGTGCACTCGCCCACCGAGACTTCCGACTTGTCTGGTTCGCGGCGCTGGGGTCCACGATTGGCACCTGGATGCAGAAGTTCGCCCAGAGCCTGTTGGTGCTGGACCTGACGGGATCGAACTTCTACCTCGGCCTTGATGACTTCCTGTCGCAGCTCCCGATCCTGCTCTTCATCCTGATTGGCGGCGTCGTCGCCGATCGGTATGACCGACGCCGGCTGCTGACCGGGTCACAACTGATACAGGCTTTTTCGGCGTTCGCACTGGCCGCCTTGGTCTTCTGGGATCAGATCACCATCTGGCATGTGCTGGCGCTCTCGTTTATTTCCGGGCTCGGTCAGGCGTTCGGTGGACCGGCCTACCAATCGTTGCTGCCTTCGCTCGTGCCGCGCCGCGACCTGCCGAACGCCATCGCGCTCAATTCCACCCAGTTCAACCTGTCGCGCATCCTCGGGCCCATGGGCGGCACAGCGGTCCTGCTCTCACTGGGCACGGCTGCGTGTTTCTTCTTGAACGGCCTGTCGTTCTTCCTGGTTGTGGTCGCGTTGATGCTGATTAAGGTCCCCCTGCCCGTGCCGCACGAAGGACCGCGGCGCCGCATCATGACCGACCTCCGCCATGGACTGTCCTACGTCCGCAGCCAGCGGCTGATCATGACGCTCATCGCGCTCGTGGTCGTCAGTATGTTCCTGGCCATGCCCATCGTGACGTTCCTGCCCACGGTGGCGCGCACGGTGCTCGCGCCCACTGCGGGCACAGCCGAAACGCAGCTGTTTCTGCTCATGGCCTGCCAGGGATTCGGCGCCGTCACCGGAGCGTTGTTGATTGGCACGGCGGGCGGTCGATTTCAGCATAGGGGCCGCATGCTGCTCATCGTGCAGTTCCTGATGGGCCTGATCATCGTGGCCTTCGGCTTCTCCACCACGCCCATCGTCAGCTACGCCCTGGTCTTCCTGGGTGGCATCGCGTTCATGGCCTTGTTCTCGATGAGCTTCTCCATTGTCCAGCTCGTCGTCCCCGATGAGCTGCGCGGCCGCGTGGTCAGCATCTACATGGTCGCTCTTCGCGGCGGTGGTCCCCTCGGGGCGCTGGTGTCTGGTTATTTCGCCGATATCTACTCCGCCCCCACGGTCATGATCGTCAACGGCGCGCTCCTCTCGCTGATCACGCTGGGTGTGGTGCTCTCCGGCAAGGCCTCGAGCCTGAAAACGATTTAGGACGCTACAATGACGCCCGTGGCCCGGATCCTTGTCGTCGAAGATAGCCAGGACATTGCGGACCTCATCGCGCACTACCTGCAGGGCGCGGGCTACAGCACGGCGATGGCGGCCAACGGGAGCGAGGGGTTGAAGCTAGCTCGCGCCGCTCCGCCGGACGCGATCGTTCTGGACCTGATGTTGCCAGGCATGGACGGGCTCCACATCTGCCAGGCGCTCCGAGGCGAACCAGCCACCGCCGCCATCCCCATCATCATGCTGACGGCGCGAGGCGAAGAGTCCGATCGCATCCGTGGTTTGGAGTTCGGTGCCGACGATTACGTCACCAAGCCGGTCAGTCCCAAGGAGCTGGTGGCGCGGGTGGGGGCGCTGCTCCGCCGCATCCAACGGCCGGTGGCTGCCGGCAAGGTGTTGATCTACGGCCCCTTGACGATCGACATCGACAAACATGTGGTCCGTGTGCAGGGCGAGGAACTGCGCCTGACGGCAAAAGAGTTCATGCTCCTGCGCTATCTCATCGAACACCGTGGCCGCGTCCTGTCGCGCGACCTGCTCCTGACCGACGTGTGGAGTTACCAATACACGGGCGGTACGCGCACGGTGGACGTGCACATCCGGCGGCTCCGCGAAAAGGTGCCGTTCCTCGGCAACGCCATCAGCACCATCAAACAGTTCGGGTACAAACTCGAAGACCCCGCGCCCGCATCGTGACATTTCGCACACGGACGTTTGCCGCCATCCTTCTCGCCAGCTCTCTGGCACTCGCGGCCTCGACCGCGCTCGTGACCACCTCACTGCGCCGCGCGATGCTAGCCGACATCGAGGCATCGCTCGTAAAGCAGGTCAGGCTTGCGGCCGAATTGCTGTCTGACCGCGGCAGCCTAGCCAATCCTGATGACGAAGCCGCTGTGATCGGGAGACTCATCGGCTCGCGCCTGACGTTTATCCGCGCCGACGGCGTGGTGATTGGGGATTCGGACGTCGCGGCCGGCGATCTGGACCAGGTAGACAATCATCTGGCGCGCGAAGAAGTGCAGGAGGCCATCGTGGATGGCGTCGGCGCTGCAGTACGACAGAGCCGCACCACCGGCGAAGCGACCATGTACGCCGCCGCCGTCGTCCGGCAGGGCGCTGTGGCATTCGTACGGGTCGGCCTGCCGTTGACGACGGTGCGCGAGCAGCTCGCGGAAACCCGCAGGCACGCCTGGACCGGCCTGGGCGCGGGCCTGCTGGCGGCGCTCCTTCTCACTTGGGCCACCTCAGCCTGGCTGAGTCGCAGGGTCAAGGCCATTGCGGAACTCGCCGCTCGGTACCGGCAGGGCGATTTCACGCGACAGGCCACCGACCTGGGACGTGATGAACTCGGAACGGTCGCCCGCGTCCTCGACGAAACCGCGCGTGACCTGGGCGCACGGCTGTCCGATGTCGCCCGCGAGAGGGCTCACATGGACGCCGTCCTGCAGGGCATGGCCGAAGGCGCGCTGCTTGTAGATCGGGGTGGGCGGCTTGTCCTCAGCAACACGGCGATTCGCGCGATGCTCCGGCTCGCTGACGACCCCGAGGGCCGACACTTCATCGAGGTCGTGCGCCACCCCGAAGTGGCAGCCCAACTGACAGCGGCACTTACCGGCGTACGACCAGCGCCTGCTGAGGTTCAGCTTGACCACGGATCGAGGCGCGTGATTGTGGCGCGCGCCGTGCCGGTGGAGTCCGACCGCGGGGGTGGAGCGGTACTCGTGTTGCACGATGTCACGGAACTGCGCCAGGCCGACCAGGTACGGCGCGACTTCGTGGCCAATGTATCCCATGAACTCCGCACGCCTCTCACCGCCATCCGCGGCTACGCCGAGGCGTTGCTCGACTCTGCACTGGACCGCGATCAGACCCAGAAGTTTCTCGCCATCATCGCCCGTCACGCCGCACGCATGGAGCGGCTGGTCACAGATCTGCTCCGGCTTGCCCGACTCGATGCACGGCAGGAGACACTTGGCCAGACGCTGTGCCACACGCGGACCCTCCTCGCCGCGATTGCCGGCGAGATGGACAGCGCGATCGAAACGCGCGATCTGCGGGTCACCACGCGGATTGATGCGGATGCCGAGGCCGTGTTTGGTGACTCGGCCAAGCTGCACGACGTCTTTCGCAACCTCCTCGAGAACGCCATCAACTACAGCCCCCAGGGCGGCGCGATCGAGATGGCAGCCACACACCAGGGAAATGTCGTGGACATCTCTGTGAGCGATAGCGGCCCGGGTATTCCCGAAGGTGAGCTGAATCGCATCTTTGAACGCTTCTATCGAGTGGACCGCTCCCGCACGCGCGATCCTGGCGGCACCGGGTTGGGTCTGTCGATCGTCAAGCATCTGGTGGAACTGCACGGCGGCCGCGTCTGGGCGCTCAACCGCGAGGGCGGCGGTGCGGTCGTGCACGTGCGTCTGCCTGACCGGCCGCCGTCGTCCACGCCGCCTGGCTGAGGCGGGGGTGGATCCTCTATTGTTCGCCTACCTCTCGCTGACGGCAGCGCTGGTCATTACGCCGGGCGCCACAACTGCCGTCGTCGTCCGCAACACCTTGGCCTCGGGGTGGCGTGGTGGACTGGCTGCCGCACTGGGAGCCGCTGCCGGCAACGCGGCGCACGCCACGGCCGCGGGCTTCGGACTGGCGGTCGTCATCGCTCGGAACCCGACGCTGTTGCTGGTCATTGAACTGGTCGGCGGGCTTTACCTGGCGTGGCTCGGATTCGGCAGTGCGAGGCGCCTCATCCGCGGTAAGGCCCTGCCAATCTCAGGGTTGATTCTCGAGGCCGACGCCCCGATTGAGCAACATCACGCCGCGCGCGAGGGCGTCACGGTCAATCTGCTCAACCCGGCCATCGCGACGTTTTATCTGACCGTAGTTCCGTCGTTTCTGCCCGCCGACGCGCAACCCGGCTACTACGTGCAACTCGCCACGGCGCATGTGGGCCTGGCGTTCGCCTGCCACAGCCTATGGGCATTTGGCATGGACCGGCTCCGCCACCTGCTCGAACGACCCGCCGCGCGCCTGGCCCTCGAAGCCCTCACCGCCACCACGCTGCTCTTACTCTCGGCGCGCGTGCTCGCCTCAGCGAACTGGTAGGTCTCTGGACTCTGGACTCTACAGTGCCGGCCCGAAGTAGTGAAGGATGTAAAAACTGATGGCCCCGATGAACGCCGACGCTGGGATGGTAAGTATCCACGCCCAGACAATCTGCCGAGCCACGCCCCACCGCACTGCCGAAAGGCGCCGCGTCGCACCAACGCCAATGATGGCGCCCGTGATCGTGTGTGTTGTGCTGATGCCCACGCCGAGCGCCGTCGCCGTATAGATCGCCACCGCAGCACCCGTCTCTGCCGCAAATCCGCCAACGGGCTGCAACTTGGTGATCTTGGCGCCCATCGTCTTGATGATGCGCCAGCCTCCGGTGAGCGTGCCGAGGCCAATGGCGGCGTGGGCCGCAATTACCACCCAGAACGGCACAACAAAGGAATCGAGGTACTTGCCCGTCACCAGCGCGCCGGTAATGATGCCCATCGTCTTCTGCGCGTCGTTAGCGCCGTGCATCAGGCTGAATCCGGCCGCCGACGTCACTTGCATACGACGAAACCACTTGTCCACGCGTTTTGGTGTCGTGTTGCGGCACATCCAGAAAATGGTTGTCATCAGCAGCAGGCCGACCGACAACCCAATCAAGGGCGCCACCACAATGAAGATCAGCGTCTTGGTCCAGCCCGCAACGATGATGGCCGAGAACCCGGCCTTGGCGACCGCGGCTCCAGCGTATCCCCCGAACAACGCATGCGAAGAACTTGTCGGCAACCCGAAATACCAGGTGATCAGGTTCCACACGATCGCGCCGGTCAGTCCCGCCAGGATGACCCCGTAGGTGACGATGTTGAGGTCTACCATGCCCTGGCCGACCGTTTTCGCCACGGCCGTGCCGAAAAAGAAGGCGGCAATGAAATTAAAAAATGCCGCCCACACCACCGCCTGGCCTGGCGACAGCACACGGGTAGAGACCACGGTGGCGATGGAGTTCGCCGCGTCGTGAAACCCGTTGATGTAGTCGAAAATCAGCGCAACGACCACCACCACGACGATCGTTACGAGTGCCGCATCCATGAGTGGCGTTACCCGTGTTTCACGACAATGCTCTCGATGACGTTGGCCACGTCTTCGCAGCAATCGGTGATCTGCTCAAGCACATCCAGCAGGTCTTTGGACTTGATGAGACCGATGGGATCCGTTTCCGTCTCGAACAACTTCTGGATCGCCACCTGATAGGCGCGGTCCGCGTCGTTCTCCAATCGGTTGATTTCCACTGTGTGGGGCTGAATCGGCGCCTTGGTGGACAGCGCTTCCATCGCCGCGTGCAGCCGCTCGGACGACTGGGTGACGATGTGGGCCAGTTCGCGGGCCCCTTTGGGGGTCAAGGTGATGTGGTAGTTGCGCACCAGTGACGCGGCGTGATCGATGGCATCCATCACGTTGTCGAGCGACGTAGCCATTGCATACAGGTCTTCGCGATCGAACGGCGTGATGAAGGTGCGGTGCAGGCGCTGGATGGTGTCGTGGGTCAGCGTGTCGCACCGATGTTCCGCGTCCCTGATGACATCGACCTTGGCGTCATCGGGCGGGTCCGACTCCAGCATCTGCTTGAGGTGGCCGGCCGCGGCCTTGATTTCGGCCGTCGTGGCCATATACAGGGTGAAAAACTGCTCTTCCCTGGGAATCAGACTGAAACGAAAGCCCACAACGCCCCCCGAACTGCCGAATCCGCCGACTGGGCGACATTCAGGCAACAGCATTGTAACAGCGATGTAATGTCCTGCCGGTGGGCACAAGAAGTTAACGCCGAATTAACCACACTCGACATGTCAGGGAAATCGCGCCTCCCTATGCTCATCCACAGACATGCTGATGCCAGCCCCAGCGCCAACCCGGATTCTCGTGGTGGACGACGAAAGTGATATTGCCGGCCTGATCAAGCACACCCTGGAGCGGTCAGGCGACGTCGAAGTCAGCATCGTCGGCAGCGGAGACGCGGCCCTGAAATCGGTGTTCGACCATCCGCCGGACCTGGTGATTCTTGACCTCAATCTGCCGGTGCTGAGCGGGTCGGAGGTCTGCCGGCTGCTTCGGGCCAAACCGGCCACGGCCCAGCTGCCGATCATCATGCTCACGGCCCGTACGGGCGAGTCCGACCGCGCGTCGGGTCTTGACCTGGGAGCCGACGACTACATGACCAAACCGTTCAGCGTTCGCGAGCTCGCCGCGCGGGTGCGCGCCGTGCTTCGGCGCAAACAGGGCGACCCCGAGGCGCCGCCACAGGTATACCAAATGGGAAAATTGTTTGCTGACTTTGACGCGGTGATGGTGAGTGTTGAGGGCGATCCCGTGCGCCTGACCCGGCGCGAGTTCAAATTGCTGAAGTGCCTGGTGGAGAATCGCAACCGCGTGCTGTCCCGCGACCGACTCCTTGAACGTGTCTGGGGTTACGACCACTATGTGGAGACACGATCGGTCGACGTGCACGCCGGCCGGCTCCGCTCGAAGTTGCGCAGCGTGGGCCGCCAGATCGAGACCGTCGTCGGTTTCGGCTATCGGTTCGTTGAAGAGACCCCTGCACATTAACGGCGCTGTAACGAAGCTGTCGCCCAGCCATCACAGCGCATGCGTACGCTGCCTCCTGTATTCACACCGCCGCACTCGCGGCGGTGTTTTGGAGGGAATCACATGATGAAGATGTTGTACCGGGTGGGCCTGACGCTGGCCTGCCTCGCCCTGGGAACGGCAAGCGCTGGCGCGCAGGCCCGGACGGGCAAGGTCACCGGCCCGGCGGGCCCCGTCACGCTGAGACTGTTTGGCTCACTCGTGGAATCAGGCGGGCGGTGGAAGATCTACGGCTTCGTCGTGGACTGAATCGACACGCGGTAGAATGTGCAGCCATGCTCGACGTCCTCACGATCGTCCTTGGTGGTGGCCGTGGCACCCGGCTGTTCCCGCTCACGCACCACCGGTCAAAGCCCGCTGTCCCGATTGGCGGCAAGTACCGGCTCATCGATATTCCGATCAGTAACTGTCTGCACGCCGGGCTCAAGCGCATCTACGTGCTGACGCAGTTCAACTCGGCCTCCCTCAACCGCCACATCTCGCAGACCTATCGCCTTGATCTCTTTTCCGAAGGGTTCGTTGAGGTCATCGCCGCCGAGCAGACGCCGGAGGGCGAGCGCTGGTTCCAGGGCACGGCCGACGCGGTGCGCCAGGCCGCCCGGCACTTCCAGAACATTGATGCGGAGTACTATCTCATCCTCGCGGGCGACCATGTGTACCGCATGGACTTCACCGAGCTGGTCGAGTCGCACATCGACCGCGGCGCCGACATCACGATCGCTGCGCAGCCGGTGACGCGCGATGAGGCGACGCAGATGGGCATCCTGCGATGCGACATCGGCAACCAGATTGTCGGATTCGACGAAAAACCGTCACCGGCGCGGCTCGACGAGTTGCGCACCCTCTCCCCGACGGGCCTGGCGATGGCCGGGCTCGGCCCCGACAAACCTTTTGTCGCCTCGATGGGCATCTACGTATTTTCGCGAGATGTCCTTCATGAGGTGCTGGCTCGCGACCACGCGGTGGACTTCGGCAAGGAGATCATCCCGCACGCGCTGACCACGCACAAGGTGCAGGCGCACTTTTCGCGCGGCTTCTGGGCGGATGTCGGCACCGTGGATGCGTTCTACGACGTGAACCTCATGCTCACGCGTCGCGGCGCGCCCTTTAATTTTTTTCACCCCACGCGGCCGATCTATACGCGCCCACGGTTCCTGCCTGCCTCCCGCCTGCATCAGTGCTCGATTGACGAGGCGATCGTGGCCGAGGGGTGTTACCTCGACAACTGTGAGGTGCGCGAATCCGTGGTGGGCATCCGGACGTCGATCCACCACAGCGCGACGGTGACGCGATCGGTCCTGCTGGGCGCGGATTATTACGACGACCGGCAAACCGACCTGCCGCTGGGTATCGGGCGTGGCGCGGTCCTCGACCGCGTGATCGTGGACAAGAATGCCCGCATCGGTGAAGGAGCGCGATTGGTCAACGACCGCGGCCTCCGGGACGTGGACGGCGACGGCTACTACATCCGCAACGGCATCATCATTGTGCCCAAGGGCGCGGTCGTGAAACCCGGGACCGTGGTGTAGTCAGACCAGGATTTTCGGTGTGGCCAGCCACACGAGTTGCCCGGCACGGGTCGGGGGCCAGGCCGGGAGATCGATCCTCGCGACTCCACCCTTCTTGAAAACCAGCGGCGTCCGCGCCCCAATCAGCCACGCCGCAAACGCCCCGAGGTCGGGTTCATGGCCCACCACAGCCACCCGCGCCGAGGCCTTGAATTTTCCGAGGGCGGCGACTGTTGCTGCGGCGGTATGGTCGGGTGCCAGTTCGCCCACGATCGACACAGACGGCGAAGGCGTCCACACGGCTTTGAGGATCTGCGCTGTTTCAGCGGCGCGGGTCAACGGACTCGTCAGTACGACCTCCGCCGTTTCATCGAGCGCCGAGAGCCGCTCGGCGATCTTCTTCATCCTGGCCGCGCCCTTTGCCGTCAGGGGACGAAGGGCATCGTCCGGCCAGTCCTCACTTCGGGCTTCCGCAATCGCATGCCGAATCAGGAACAGCGTCGGCATTTCAGCGACGCTCCAATCGGTGGGCCAGTTTCGACCACGCGGACGCGTCGGCCACCATCTGCACGTCGTGGAGGGCGCCGAGTTCTTCCTGCATGCGGGTGAGGGTCTTGATGTCTCGGGCGACGGCAGCCCGGTGCACGGCGCGCTCGGTCTCGAGGCTGTAGCGAAGCTTCTTGGCGCGACGCATCAGGGCGGTCGTGCCTGTGCGACGCAGAACCTCCACCACGTCTTTCTGGCGATCCTGCCGCGCGCGCCGCGACTGCGTTTCATCGGCGGCCGCAATCAGCGGCAGTATCTCGCGAATATGCCTGGACGCCACACGCCCCTTGTGTACGCCTGTGGGATCACCCCTGCGCGCCCGCACGAGGGCGCGTGAAAAGCGGCGCACCTGTTCATCAAGCGCGTGCGTCAATGTCGCGGTGCTCACAGTCACGCCCCACCCACCGTGTAAGCTTAGTGCATGCGGATCGCGGCGATCGATATCGGCACGAACTCGGTGCATATGATCGTCGTGCGCGTGCGTCCCGATCTCTCGTTTGAAGTCGTGGACCGCGAAAAGGACATGGTCCGGCTCGGCGCCGGAGGGCTTGACGGTCGGCGTCTGTCCGACACGGCCGTAACAAACGCGTTACAAACATTAACGAAGTTCAAGCGCCTTGCGGAGTCTCACGCCGTGGACGAGGTCATCGCCTCGGCGACCAGCGCCGTGCGCGAAGCGGAAAACGGCGCCGACTTCGTCACGAGGATTCGCCGCGAAGTCGGCATCCGCGTCCGCACGATTTCCGGAACTGAAGAGGCCCGCCTCATCCATCTCGCGGCGGCCTACGCCGCCGGCGTGGGCGGACACACCGCCGTCGTGATCGACATCGGCGGCGGGAGCGTGGAACTGACGCTGGGCACCGCAGCCCGCATGCAGCTGGGCGGCAGCTTTAAAATTGGCGTCATCCGGCTGACCGAGCGGTTCGTCACCAGCGACCCGATTGGCGCCGACGAGGAAAAGCGGGTGGAGCGATTCGTGCGCCGCCAGACCGCTACGCACATCCGCGCGCTCAAGGCACGAGGTTTTCACCGTGTCATCGGTACGTCGGGCACCATCGCTGCACTGGGGGCGTTGGCCGTGCGCGATGGCGGTGACCTGCGCAACCGCCGCGTGACCGCGAAGGCGTTTCGGCGCGTGAGGCGGACACTCACTGATGCGACGCTCGAGGAGCGTCTGGCGCTCCCCGGCCTGGATCCACGACGCGCCGATCTCGCGGTGGCGGGAGCCGTGTTGCTCGACACCCTCCTCAGCGCCCTGGGCGCGACCGAACTGACGCTCTGCGACTTCGCGCTGCGCGAAGGACTGGTTCTCGACTACATCAAGAAAAACGGCGCGCACATTCGTACGGTCGAGCGCTATCCAGACGTCAGGCGACGCAGTGTCATCGAACTCGCCGAGCGCTGCCACTACATCCCGCGGCATGCGACACATGTGGCCCGTTTGGCCCTGGCGCTGTTTGACGCCACACTGGCCCACCATGAACTGGGGCCACGCGAGCGCGAGTGGCTGGAGTACGCCGCGCTCCTGCACGACATCGGCGGCCTCATCAGCTACGAGCGGCACCACAAACATTCGCAGTACCTCATCCTGCACGGCGACCTCCGGGGCTTTGAGCCCGACGAGATCGTGCTGATGGCCCTGGTCGCGCGGTATCACCGCCAGTCGACCCCCCGCAAAAGCCACGAAGACTTCAGCGCCCTGTCCGCGCCCCGACGCCGGGTCGTCCGTCTGCTGGCCGCCATGCTCCGGCTCTCTGAAGGCCTGGATCGCGGCCACGCCCAGTCGATCGGCGGCATCGACGTCAGCGAAACACCCGAGGGCCTTCTGGTGCGGCTTCGCACCGGTGAAGCGTCCGAGCTGGAGCTGTGGGCGGCCCAGCGGCACGCTGAGCCGCTGGCGGCCTTGCTGGACCGGCCGATACGTTTCGAAGTCGCGGCTGGGCGGGGGCGCCGACGAGCCGCGCGCCCCCCGGTCCGCATGTAACACAGAATTTACACCTCCGAAACCGGCGCGATATTCACGGCCGAACTGGCGCAGGCGATGCTGCGTGACTCGCTCGACGCGTACGTCCGCCATGACCTCGGCCTGGCCCGGAAGGTGCTGGCACAGGACGATGAGCTGGATGAGCTGAAGACGCGTGTGTTCCGGGACCTGCTGGCCTGCATGCTGCGCGACGCCGCCACGATCGAACCGAGCCTGGACCTTATCCTCATTTCCCGGCACCTCGAGCGGATTGGCGACCACGCCACCAACGTGGCCGAAGACGTCATTTTCATGGTGTCGGCCAAGGACGTCAGGCACCAGTAGGCGGCATTTCGCGTACAATACGGAGGATGTCCGTCCGGTCTGTGTGCGTGTCATGCCGCCTGCAGCCTGCGGATCCCAGGTGGCGGCCCTTTTGCAGTGAACGTTGTCAGCTGGCGGACTTGGGCCGTTGGTTGCAGGGCGACTATCGGGTTCCCGGGCCGGCCATCGATTCCATCCCCGACGCGCCCGACACTGATCCTTCCACGTGAATTGTTTTATGGCCGACACGCTCACCATCACCGACAACCGCACTGGCAAGCAGTACGAAGTTCCCATCGCTGAAGGCACCATCCGCGCGATGGATCTGAGGAAGATCAAGGCATCACCCGAGGACTTCGGGCTGATGACATATGACCCGGCGTTCCAGAACACCGCGTCCTGCCGCAGCAGCATCACGTTCATCGACGGCGACAAGGGCATCCTCGAGTATCGCGGCTACCCCATCGACCAGCTCGCCGAGCACAGCTCCTACCTGGAAACGGCCTATCTCATCCTATTTGGCGAACTGCCGACCACACCGCAGCTTGATGCGTGGAGCCGTGAAATCACGCTCCACACGATGCTGCACGAAAACATCAAGAAGTTCATGGACGGGTTCCAGCACGACGCCCACCCGATGGGCATCTTCCTGTCCACGGTCGGCGCGTTGTCCACCATTTATCCCGACGCCAAGGAAGTGGGCGACGCGGAAGGACGGCGGCTGCAGATCCTCCGGCTGATCGCGAAGGTCCCGAGCATCGCGACCTACGCTTTCCGGCACTCCATCGGGCGGCCCTACGTCTACCCGGACAACGACCTGAGCTTCACCGGCAACTTCCTGAACATGCTGTTCAAGATGACCGAACTGAAGTACCGTCCGCACCCGGTGCTAAGTTCTTGAAATCGTCCGTTTTGCTCGTCGGACGTTCCTGTGCCTGCGAACTCCGCAATCTCCGTCCACGTCGAGCCCGAGTCCGTGCTGGAGTACTGCCGCAAAACGTCGCGGAAGAACCTATTTGTCGCGCGAAACGCGATCACCATCATCATCGACGAGCCCGAGCGCGCCACGCGAATCCGCCCCGGCTGGAACGTCGC
>SXGT01932005.1_pt1 | contig 72629 bp, 50 predicted proteins | sample 3176221 | NCBI WGS metagenome assembly SXGT01 (sample SAMN11356862, study PRJNA531348) | freshwater metagenome | isolation source: freshwater sample F1-120 | place: China: Fuxian Lake, Yuxi | collected 2017-12-25
AGACTGGGTGATCGACATCGGTCCTGAAGGAGGAGCAGGCGGCGGAACGATTGTCGCCCAGGGGACCCCGGAGCAAATCGCCGCTAGTGAGATCAGCCATACTGGACGGGCACTGAAAAGTGTTCTCCCAGCAGGACAGACACTCCTGTCTGTGAACAATTCCAAGAAGAAAGGCAAGAAGACACAGACAGGAATGTCTGTGCCACTGAAGTCACTGGCCAGAGCAACGAAACCGGAGACAAACGAGCCTGCCTCTGCTCGTTGGAATCTCGGCGAGACGCAGGCCTACGATCCCTCCGTCATCACGATTCGCGGGGCCAAGCAGCATAATCTGCAGAATCTTGATCTGACGATTCCGCGTGAGAAGATGTCGGTCTTCTGCGGGCCCTCGGGCTCGGGGAAATCGTCGCTGGCGATGGATACGCTGTACGCCGAGGGGCAGCGCCGGTATGTCGAGTCGCTGTCGAGTTATGCCCGTCAGTTCCTGGGGCAGATGCCCAAGCCCGTCGTTGAACACATTCACGGACTCTCGCCCGCGATCGCGATTGAGCAGAAGACGGTTGGCAACTCGCCACGATCGACCGTCGGAACGGTCACCGAGATTTACGACTATCTGCGGATTCTCTACACGCGGCTGGGGACGATGTATTGCCCGGACTGCGATCTGCCGGTCATCCAGCATACGACCGATGAGATCGTCGATCGCATTCTGGAGGATTGTGACGGGAAGAAGATCCTGGTGCTGGCTCCGATTTCCAAGGCCCATCAGCAGGATGCAGAAAAGCTCTTCCCACGCTTGAAGGAGCAAGGCTTCCAGCGGGTCCGGTTGAACGGGAAGACGTACCAGATCGACGAACTCCCCAAGCTGGATCGGAAAGCGAAAACGAAGCTGGAAATTGTGGTTGATCGTCTGAGTGTAACGCGGGCCATTCGCGGTCGTCTCAATGAATCGGTCGAAGTGGCCCTCGAGTATGCGGAAGGAGAAGCCTGCGTCGCGGTTGCGGATGACAAACTGGCCGAAGAGAAGTGGACGGTGCACCGCTATTCGCGTCACCTGAGTTGCCACAACTGCGGGCGAGGTTTTGAGACCCTGGTGCCGCAGAACTTTTCGTTCAACTCTCCGTTGGGGTGGTGTCCGAGTTGTCAGGGAATCGGGACCCAGGAAGGTACATCGCAGGCGGCACTCATTGGTGATCAAGAGCGAAGCCTCGCGGACGGAGCGATTATTGCGTGGCCGATGATGAAACCGGGGACGCTGTTTACGCGGATGACGCAAGTCATGGCGGCAGACCTTGGGATTCCACTCGATGTGCCATTCCGTGAACTGACGCCGACACAGCAGCGTGTTTTGCTGTATGGAGATGAGCAGCAGTGGTTCCAGCTGCCGGAGTTTTCGTTTCAGTATAAGGGACTGTACCCGGCGATCTACGAGGCGTCGCGGGTTTCGTTTGTCTGGCGTCAGAAGCTCGCGGAGATGATCGGACAGCAGACCTGTTCGAGCTGTCATGGGGCACGAATCCGCGAAGAAGCCGCTGCCGTTCGTTTTGACGGACTGACTATGGCGCAATTGACGCAGCTGCCTTTGGAGAAGACCCTTGGCAAGTTCACTGCTCTGAAGATGAACAAAGAGCAGAAGAAGATTGCGGGCGAGTTGATGGACGAAGTGAAGGGGCGTCTGAAGTTCCTCGTCGAAGTTGGCTTGGAGTACCTGACGCTGGACCGGGGAATGCCGACGCTCTCTGGCGGCGAGTCGCAGCGGATTCGACTGGCGGGGCAGTTGGGGCGTAGTCTCACGGGCGTTCTCTACGTGCTCGATGAGCCGACGATCGGACTGCACCCGCGCGACAATCACAAGCTGATCGGTGCGCTCAATCAGCTTCGCGATATTGGCAACACGGTCATTCTGGTGGAACACGATCAGGATATCCTCACCGCAGCCGATCAACTCTATGACTTCGGGCCAGGGTCGGGTCGCTACGGTGGATCGATCGTCACGCAGGGAACGCCGAAGGAAGTCACAAAGGACAAGACATCGCTGACGGGCAACTATCTGGCAGGGCGAGAGCAGATCCCGGTACCGACGAATCGTCGGATGGGGAGTGTGTTGTCGCAGAGTGAGGTGGAAGCTGTCAGCGAAACGAAAGCGAAAAAGAAATCCAGGAAGACACAAACAGGAATGTCTGTGCCATCGGGAGAGAATGCAACCTCGGGGGTTTCCATCTTTGAGACATCGACTCTACGGCCGGATCAATTGCCAGAGACGCCCAAGGGAGCGTGGCTGGAGTTGATCGGGGCTCGTCACAACAACCTGCGGAATGTCGATCTGCGGATTCCTTTGGGGACATTGACCTGCATCACAGGAGTTTCGGGGTCCGGTAAGTCGTCGTTAATTCAGGACACGCTGGCGACAGGGATTCAGCGTCGACTCAGACAGTTGAGCGAGGGGTACGGGGCATTCGATGAACTCAAGGGCCTGGGCTCGATCGATAAGCTGATCGTGGTTGACCAGAAGCCGCTGGGGACGACCCCGGCCTCCAACCCGGCGACGTACGTCGGGCTGTTTGACGAGATTCGCGAGCTGTTCAGCATTCTGCCGGAAGCGAAGATGCGCGGGTTCAAGCCGGGGCGGTTCAGTTTCAATCGCCCGGGGGGACGCTGCGAAGACTGCGAAGGAATGGGGCAGAAATGCATCGAGATGCACTTCCTGCCGGATGTCTGGATCGAGTGTTCGACCTGTCGCGGGAAACGCTACAACCAGGAGACGCTGGCGATCAAGTTCCAGGGACGTTCGATCTCAGACGTCCTCAACATGCCGATCAGTGAAGCGCTCAAGCTGTTTGACTCGATCCCAAAGTTGCGGGCACCGCTGAAGATTCTCGATGAAATCGGCCTGGGCTATCTGACTCTGGGGCAGTCAGCCGCCACTCTCTCGGGTGGAGAAGCACAGCGGATCAAACTGGCGGCAGAACTGTCTCGCTCCAACTACGGCAAGACGATTTATTTGCTGGATGAGCCGACGACGGGGCTGCACATCAATGACATTTCCAAGTTGTTGAAGGTGCTTAATAGCCTCGTTGACCTGGGGAACACAGTCGTTGTCATTGAGCACAATCTGGATGTCGTGAAGACGGCCGACTGGGTGGTTGATGTCGGTCCGGAAGCAGGAGCAGGAGGCGGGTATATCGTGGCGCAGGGGACGCCAGAGGATCTGGTGCAGTATGCACATGAGTACGCAGCCGGCCCCAAGGGACACCATCGATCTTACACGGCTGATCTGCTCGTACCATTCATCGAAAAGGGGACGCGTGAGGAGGCAGAGTCTCTCGACCTGAAAGCGATCACGAAGAAGCGGAGTGAGGATCGCGACTTCCGCGATATTGCCAAAGAACAGAAATCCCCCTGGCAGGTCGACGGCAGGAAATGGCATACCCAGGATCGTCTGTCGTACAACAGCAAATCGGTCCACTGGGATGGCTCTGCCTTGGAATTCGTCGTCGATTTGTTGAGTGAGTATGAAGAGCTCGCCGAGACGAACTGGAATCATCAGTCGGTCGTCGAAGTGAAAAGCCACGGCAAGGAAGGAACCTGGTTCCTGCACGCCCACACGGCTCACGAATGGCTGCTCAAGTTGTACTTCCGCGTGAAGAAGGGGACGTACACAACTGAGCAGCTTGTCAAGAAATTCCCCTGGGAGACCCTCAATGACATTGAGGAGATCCAGGCGTATTCAGGTGAGCCTCGGGTCCAGGTGCCATCCCGCAAGGGTCCCTGGCAGGAAGTCCTCTTTGCCGTTTACAAGAAAGAAGAGATCGACACGCCAGAGTTCCGGAAGTTCCTCGATAAGATGGTGAAGAATTATCTGGCAGAGAATGACCAGCAGATGCAGGGCTCGGAACTCGAACGGGTCAAACAGGATCTCAAAAAGAAGGTTTCGCGAAAGGTGAAAGCAGCCGAGTAAGTTCACAAGCCAGCTGCAGAATAGCCATCGAGGACACAGAGATCACAGAGAGAATGAATAAGAAAGAGTTCTGAACAACTCCTTTTCATTTCTTATCTCTGAGCCCTCTGTGAACTCTGTGGCGAATCTTGCTTGTGATTTAGTAAAATCTCATTTGACGATTCGCACAACATCTTTTGACGATTGGCACGCACGATGTCTCGCTTTGCTTTGATGATGTCTCGCTTTCTAGTGACTTCCTGGGTAGGAGCTGCAGGAATTTTTATCTGGTTGACCGTTCTGCTGGCGATCAGCCCGGAGCTGGATTCCATCGCCAAAGACAAAGCCGCGCTCATTCGCTTTCCGGTCATTTATCAGTTCAGCTTTTATGTGCTCGTGCCTGCTTATGTTTTTCACCTCATCAGCTTTCGCGCGATGCGAGCCTGTTTCACGCGGTGGGTAATCGCTGCGTTTACGATTCCCTTTCTGGTGATGCTCGGGACAGTCGATTATTTCAACGTCTATCTGCCGATTGCAGACATGATTGATCCGCCGGGCATGGTGCGGCCGATGCAGTTTCATGACTATCATGATGCCAGCGAGCGGATGGGTGGGATGATGTTCGTGCTGGGGCTGGTAACCGCCCTGATGTTGAACTGGCCCGTAAAGGCCGGATGTGCTTCTCCTGATAACTCGAATAACGAATACGTTCCCGGAAACGGTTGATGGACACTCTGGCATGGCGCGTGCATTGTAGCGGCGGTACACCAAAGAACGCGGCCGATCTCAGCGATGCGAGATGAATTGCTCGCCATCGTGACATTCTGAACGCCCGTCGTTCAGGCATGTGCTGATGGGTCGCCGCATCGTCAACAATGATCGCCAACGGAGATCCGTATCAATGTTTTCACGCACAGAGTCCGTCCGACCGCTATGGGTCGTCTTATTCATTATGCTGATCATGGCCGCGTCCGGCGTGCTCAAGCTGACGCTCGTTTTTCTGCTGCTCATCTTCGGAAGCATCCTGTTTGCCGTATTCTTACATGGCCTGGGAAAATGGCTGAGCGATTGGACAGGCTGGCCCTATCAGGCAACTTCGACAATCGTCTTACTCACGCTGCTCGTCGCGATTTTTGGCGGCGGCTATTTGATGGGCTCGAGAGTGATCGATCAGTTGTCAACGCTCTGGTCTCAGTTTGAAGCTTCCTTCGCTAAGCTCGAAGAATGGATCTCCGGTTACGAATGGGCCCAAGAATACATTCCGAAAAAAGAAGAGATGAAGGATATGGTTCAGACGGAAAAGATGGCCAACTGGCTGGCCAGCGGCGCTTCGCAGATTGGATCGACGGTGGGTCAACTGGGGACCGTCATCGGCGGCGGGGTTCTGATGTTTGTGGTCGGAGCCTATCTGGCGCTGGAATCGAATATCTATCGAAAAGGAATGGTGAAGTTACTCCCCCCGCAACGTCGAGCAAAGGGGGGCGAAGTCATCTCCCGGTTGAACGAAACTTTGACCAACTGGATCCGCGGCCAGTTGATCTCGATGGCAATTATCGGTATCTCAACCATGATCGGCCTGTGGCTGATGGGGGTTCCGATGGCGATCACGCTAGGTGTGATTGCGGCGTTGTGCACCTTCATTCCGAACGTCGGCCCGTTCCTGGCAGCAATTCCACAATCCCTCGTTGCTGTCCAACTGGGGGGAATGGCAGTCGTGTATGTCATCATCTTCAATATTGCGTTGCAGTCCTTTGAATCGTACCTGATTACCCCTGTCGTACAAAAACAGCAGGCCAACCTTCCACCTGCGATGACGATCATGTTCCAGTTGCTGATGACTCTTTATTTCGGAATCCTGGGCGGACTGCTCGGCGCACCGATGCTGGCTGTGCTGATCGTGCTGACGCAGGCGCTTTACGTCGAAGAGCTGGAAAAGAAGCCTGATTCCGGCGTTATCGCGAACGCCTGACCAGCACATCACTGCTGAGATCATTTCCTTTACAACATAAGCAGCCTTTGATCCAATGGATGCGATTTAACATCCATTGATTCCGTGGAGACTGCCATGCTGCGCTCGCTTGTTTGCCTTATGTTCGTTTTCAGTTCAGGTTTTCTGGCGGCCAACGATCTGCCGAGACTGAAGGTCAGTGAAAACGGTCGCTACTTGCAGTACGAAGATAGCAATCCCTTCTTTTATCTGGGCGACACCTCTTGGGAGCTTTTTCATCGACTCAATCGCGAAGAAGTCGATCGCTATCTGGAAGATCGAGCCGCCAAGGGGTTCAATGTGATCCAAGCCGTCGCGCTCGCGGAAATTAACGGGCTCAATGATCCCAATGCCTACGGCCACAAGCCTCTAATCAACCAGGACCCGACCAAGCCGGACGTCAAAGATGGCCCGGAGAATGATTACTGGGACCACGTCGATTACTGCGTGAAGAAAGCCAATTCCCTCGGCCTCTATATCGGTTTCCTGCCGACCTGGGGCGATAAGTGGAATCTTAAATGGGCAGCGAATTCAAAGTTCAATCCAGAGATCTTCACGCCCGCCAATGCAGAGGTGTATGGGAAATGGATTGGGAGTCGTTACAAGGATGCGGGAGTGATCTGGATTCTGGGAGGTGACCGACCTGTCGAGAACGACACGCATCGCGCAATCAATACGGCAACGGCCAAGGGAATTCGAGCAGTGGATGGCAAAGCCCATCTGATGACCTTTCACCCGAGCGGAAGTTCGTCATCCACTGATCATGTCAAAGAGGCAGACTGGCTCGATTTCCACATGATGCAATCCGGCCACGCCCGTCCGGACAAACCAAACTACGAACGCATCGCCAATGATATCCGCATCGCTCCGAACAAACCGATTCTGGACGGAGAGCCATGCTACGAAGATCACCCGTTGCGTGGCCGCGACCATTGGGAACGTCGACTCGAGCCAGGGTTCACGTTGAAATGGTTCGACGAATTCGACGTCCGCGTGGCAGGCTACCGCGGAGTCCTCGCCGGTGCTTGCGGCCATACCTATGGCAATCACAACATCTGGCAGATGTGGGCACCTCCCAGAGAACCAGTCACTGTTGCCAGAACGCCATGGACCGATGCACTCAAACACCCCGGCGCAACGCAGATGGGGTACCTGAAGGAATTTTTCCTCGCCCGACCGTACTGGAAGATGACGCGGGATGACTCGCTGATCATCAAGCCCTCAGACAATGTCGAAGAACGTCCCCTCGCCGCGATCAGTCAGGATGGTGATTTTCTGGTCGCTTACCTGCCTGTCGGCGGCACGCTGAACATCGCGACCGGAAAGCTGAAGGCAGAAAAACTCCGTGGCTGGTGGTTCAATCCGCGGCAGAATACAGCGCAGTTGATTGGAACATTCGGAAAGAAGGAAACTACTGAGTTTGTTGCGATGAGCCAAGGGCGAAACAACGATTGGGTCTTGGTCGTAGAAGATGCTTTAAAACAGTATCCGCGGCTCGGGACGACCTACAACCAGTATGAGCCGAAAATGAAGTAATGGATGATTTAGGAAGGATGAAGGATGAGTCAGAGGAAATCAGGAGCGAGAACGCTTGGTGTTTCTGACAATGGTGACAAGGATGGCAATCAGTTCGTCAACCTCTTGTCGGATTTCAACAAGCTTTGAGTGCTCAACAATTTTGGAGTCAGCGAGAAGCTCGAGCCAGTAGCCAGTTTCGTCGAGCTCCTGCAAACCAACCTCAAGTTTGCTGATGAATTCTGCCGTCGAACGTGCTCGAAAGCCTTCGCGGTAGTGAGCTCCGACAGAAGTTCCACTTCGAAGAAGCTGTTTACCAATGACTTGAGCCGTGGTTGAATTCGGGAGAGCTGCATAAAGACGAATGATTCGTAATGCAAAATTCTTCGTCCTCACTATGAGCTCTTGTCCCTCTGACTCATCCTTCATCCTTCCGCCTTCATCCTTTCCTTGTAAAACTCCAATGCTCTGCGGTTTGAGTTGAACGCCATCTTCTTCAGCGTCGCTGGAGTCAGCTTGCGGTACTTGTAGCTTGCGACTTCACCTGCATCCAGCTGCAGGTCATCCAGCGACTCGATGTGGCAGACGAAGAACGTGTCGCAGACCGGGAGTTCGTTGCCCTTGTAGACATACACGTTGGGGAAAGAGCAGAGATACTCCGGCTTGACCGCGGTGAGATTGAGTTCCTCCAGCGTCTCTCGAAGAACAGCTTCCTCAAGTTTCTCACCGACGTCGACAAAGCCCCCTGGCAGGCCGTACAGACCTTTGCCCGGGTCCTTCGCCCGTTCGAGCAGCAGGACCCGTCCTTCGTCGTCAGCAACGATCGCAGCGACCGCTGTCGTGGGGCCAAAGAAAAACGTGAAGTCGCAGCGGTGGCATTGAAACGGATTCACGCCCGTTTTCTTTGCTTTGGCTTTGCAGACGGGGCAATAAACAAAGGCTGATGCGATGGGTTGTGACATGGCTGGGCCGAAATCTGCTCTCAAGAAAAATTCAAAATGGACGGGGCTCCCTGCGTACTGTCATAACAGCATTGCCTGGCAAGAAAAAATGAGCAGCCTCCTATTGTATTAAGTTTGTGTGAATTCCCGACGGAGCCTGTAACGAGGAAACGGTCGAACGCGGCATATCCTGCGAATGGCCTCGCTGCGTGCGGGCTGCCAACAACGTAGAGTTTCCTCGCTGGGTTCATTTTCCCAGCAACATGTTTGCTTAAGGCATTGCGGAGTTCAAATTCATGCTCAAACGCTCAACATCCGGGTTCACGCTGATCGAATTGCTTGTGGTGATCGCCATCATCGCGGTCCTCGTCGCCATTCTCCTGCCAGCCGTCCAACAGGCACGAGAGGCTGCCCGACGCTCCTCCTGCAAGAACAACTTCAAGCAGTACGGAATTGCCCTTCACAACTATCATGATGTCTTCAATAAATTTCCCCCGTTCACCGGCGGCGATGTCAACAGCTCGTTGAACTTTCGCACCTCGGGCATTGTCATGCTCCTCCCTTATATGGAGCAGACAGCAGCCTACGAGGAAATCATGGCCTTGACGGGAAACAACCGTCGTCCATGGACCAACATCTCGCCCTGGAATCGACGATTCTCCATCTTCGAATGCCCCAGCGACGCAGGTCAAACGGGCGTTCTGCCAGCCGACATGCGGGGCAAAAGAAACTACGTCTTCTGCGGCGGCGACAGCGAGTCCGGGAATGATTTCGATCGCCAGCGACCCCTGGTCAGCCGGGGTATGTTTGGCTTCGTCGCAACGAACAGCTTCAGCGACATCACCGACGGCACCAGCAATACGATCGCCATGTCAGAAATCATTGCTCCCACTTCGACCAATGGCCCGGGACTGGTCGCGATGACATTCCTTCCTGCGGGAAGTATCAGCCCGGCATCCTGTAATGCTCTTTGGGACTACGGTTCAAAAACGTACCGTATGCCAGGCGGAGCAGATATCGGCAACGGCGGTCATCGTGCTTACCGCTGGGGTGACGGAGCCGCTCTGTTTTCCACCTTCTCGACTGCGCTGGCTCCCAACACATCGAGCTGCTACACCCGCAACTCAACCAGCCACACGGGCTTTGGAATATTCAACGCCGGCAGCCTTCACAAGGGCGGAGTACAGGTTCTCATGGGGGACGGAGCCGTCCGCTTTATCAGCGACAATATCGATACTGGCAACCAGAGCGCCATCCTGCCCGTCGCAGGATTTATCAACGGCAACACACCGCTGACCAGCCCGTCTTCCGAACAAAGCCCCTACGGCGTCTGGGGTGCTCTCGGTACGCGAGCCAGTGGCGAAGTCCTCGGCGAGTTCTAAATCAAAGTTTGATTTTGAACGACTGAAAAAGAAGAAGACGGTGGTTGAGCAATGTTCAACCACCGTCCTTTGGCGTTGAAGAGCCTTCGAATTCAGACCACTTCATTACTGCCAGGCGTCGGCAACGCCTGGACCACCGTCAGTTCAGAGCTGGCCAGATCGATGATGTTATCCAGATTATCTGAAGTCAGTGGATTGCCGTCGACGTCATTGACTCGCAGGACGATGGGCTTCGAGTAGTCTTCACGACGCCCTCGAATGACCTGGGCGATCGAGCCATCGCTGAGTTGAACGTAACTGCCAATCGGAAACAGCGACAGCACTCGCAACAATGCGCGCACGACATCCGAATCAACCGAACGTTCGCCAACCATGTGAATCAGCCGAGACATCGCCGAATACTTTGTGTATGGTGCGCGATACGGGCGAGGATTGATCAGCGCGTTGTAAATATCCGCGACCTGGATCACACGGGCAAACGGGTGAATGTTCACGCCACGACGACCACGGGGATATCCCGTTGCATTGAATCGCTCATGCACCTGATAGGCGATCATCGAGATGATGCGAGGCAGGGAGCTGGCGTGCTGAATCATCTCGAGGGAGTAGATGGGATGCCTCATGATTTCCAGACGCTCGATATCGTTGAGCGCTCGTGGGGCATTGATCAGGTTCTGATCAACCTTCGCCATCCCCCAGTCATGCACCAGACCTGCGATACCGATCAAGCGGACGCTTTGTTCGTCGTATTCCATTTCGATACCGATCGCCATCGACAACAACGATGTCTCGATCGAACCAGATACGAGATCCGGCGATTCGGAATCATGGGATTTATTCGACGATGGTCTTGAACTCAATGTGCAGTCAATATCGTTGTACATCTCGTCGAGATAACCATCCGCCATTCCTTCGACCGAAATGTCCGATTCCTGCCCATGCAGCACACTTGTCATCAGGGAGGTCAGCAGTTTGCCATTCTTGCTGTGCTTATCCTGCAGACGTTGACGCTGTTGCTGGTCGTAAGGAGCCTTCCCATTATTCTTAACGAATTGACTGACGGCAGGGCCGTTTGAAATGTCCGGAACAAGACCGCTATCGATTAAGGCATCAAGTTTGCGAGTCAGTTCCGTATCGAAGCTGATTCCGCGGGCCGGGGTTGAGGTGCTGGAGGTGGAACGAATCGTCAGAACAGAGGCATCATCTAAAGCGACCTCAACCGAATCGATCCCCCGCTGTTTTAGATGACGCTTGATTTCGACGGTGATCGGCGTATTACGAGCCAGGAGAAGCACGCCGTGTTTACTGACGATCGGTGCATTGATCTGACGACCGACAATCAAATCGTCAACGCGAATACTGACAGCGCCATCATCGGGAACCTTACTCGACTTCAATGTCGGTGATTTCGTTGCGGCCGTCATGACCAAATCATTCTATCGAAGAGGACAAGACAGGTGTCTTTATAGTTATGTCTATCAAGGAACTGTCGGCTGTTAACTCCCGCAATCATTATGAGCACGAATCATTTTCTTATGACTTTTTCAGATCGGTTGTCGGGTATTCGTCTGACACTTATTGCAGGTCATGATCCGAAAGTGAGGATTTTTCCGCTCTGGAGTCGGATAAGTCCCTGCAGGCTGCATAAAACTTTGCCCGGTAACTTGATTGACAAAAACTGCCAAACAGTGGTAACGTGGCTTAGCCACTTCGTGAAACGGAAATGATAGAGAATGACTCCCCTTGTCCGGACGCCGCTGTATCAACAACTCTACGAAGAGTTACGTGCGCTCGCCGACGAGTCCGAGTACGCAACCGGCTCGAAGTTCCTGACGGAACGCGAAATTGGCATACGCTATGGGGTCAGCCGGGCGACGTCGAACAAAGCCCTTGCCTCACTCGTCTCGGAGGGGGTGCTTGAATTTCGCAAAGGCATCGGCACTTTTGTCAAACCGAAGCGTCTGGCGTATCAGCTTGATCGCCTGATCAGTTTCACAGAAAAAGCAACAAGCGCCGGGCAGCGACCTTCGACGCAGGTACTCACGCTGAAGTCCGTTCGTGCGACTCTCCTCGACCAGGAGACTCTCCATCGACTCAGGCTGGGAGTAAACGAGGAGGCCTGGTATCTCGAACGACTTCGACTCGCGGACGAACGTCCCGTGATTCTCGAACGGCGTTACATCGTCAAATCCTTGTGTCCAAAATTGACCCGGTCCAAGGTACAGGGGTCTCTCTATCGCCTTTGGACCGACGAATACCAGCTGACCATTACTGGTGCTGATGAATCGATTCGAGCCGTTAATCTGACACAGGAAGCAGCATCCCTCTTGAAAGTCGATTCAGGGCAGGCTGGTTTGCTGGTCCGGGCGACTGGCTACTTAAAAAATGATGTCCCTCTCTGGAGCGAAGAGACTCTCTATCGCGGCGATTCTTATGAGTTCCAGAACCGGCTGGGAGGACTGGATCATCCCGGCCCAGCGATTGGCCACCTCGTCAAAAATCACCATTCAGAATAAGAAATCATCAGGATCTAAGACATGAAGACGATTGGCGTGGCATTTATCGGAACAGGTTTCATGTGTACCACCCATGTGGAGGCATTGCGTCGAACGGGGATGACACACGTTGTCGGGGTGCTGGGGTCGTCGCTGGAAAAGTCGAAGTCGACCGCGGAGAAACTGGGGATTCCCAAAGCGTATGGGTCCTACGAGGAAGTTCTCGCAGATCCGGACGTTCAATCGGTTCATATCGGGACGCCCAATCGCTGGCACTTCGAGATGGCAAAACGTGCACTCGTCGCGGGTAAGCATGTGATATGCGAAAAACCCTTGGCGATGACCTCGGAAGAGTCGCGCGAACTCGTCGCCCTCGCGAAGAAGTATTCCAAACAGGCCACCGGCGTCAACTACAACATCCGCTTCTATCCACTCTGTCAGGAAGCCAAAGAGCGAGTCCATCGCGGCGACTTCGGGAACGTCTTTCACATCACCGGCAGCTATGTTCAAGACTGGCTGCTCAAAGAGACCGACTACAACTGGCGAGTCAAATCGAGCGAAGGCGGCGATCTGCGTGCCATTTCCGATATCGGGACACACTGGCTGGATTTGATCTCGTTCATTTCAGGTATGGAAGTCGAAGCAGTTTGTGCGGATCTGAAGATTGTGCATCCGACCAGACAGAAACCGGTCGGTGAAGTCGAGACATTTCAAAGCAAATCGCAGCAGGCAATAAAGACCGAGTCAGTCGAAGTCACGACGGAAGATTTTGGAAGTGTGATGTTGAGATTCAAGGGGGGAGCGCGCGGAGTCATGCACGTCTCCCAAGTGACTGCGGGTCGCAAGAACTGTCTGAGTTTCGAACTGGCGGGTGCGAAGCAATCGATGTCCTGGAACAGCGAACGGCCGAACGAGTTATGGATTGGTCACCGTGAGACGGCCAATGAAATGCTGCTGAAAGACCCGTCGCTCCTGTCAGACTTTGCGCGTCGTTCAGCGGATTACCCCGGCGGCCATAATGAAGGGTATGGGGACACTTTCAAGCAGTGTTTCCGTGCGTTTTATCGAAGTATCCAGCAGGGCACGTTCGGTCCAGACAATGGTTATGCGACCTTTGAAGATGGTCATCGCGAGATCGTGTTATGTGAAGCGATCTTGAAGAGCAGCCAAGAGGATCGTTGGGTGGCTGTTGAAAGCTAATGTTGTTTTTGAGTCCAACCTGAGCATATTCCCTTTTGACCCTGGAGCATCCCCATGAAGCTCGGATTCGTCACTGCCATTCTCCCCGAACAAACTCTTGAGAGCGTCGTCAAGACAGCCTCAACCCTCGGCTATGACTGCATCGAAGTCATGTGCTGGCCCCCCGGAAAAGCAGAGCGACGCTACGCCGGTGTGACCCACATCGACGTCACCTCCTTCGACGCCGCCCTGATTCAAGACCTGCTCGATCAGCATCACGTTTCCATCAGCGGCCTCGGCTACTACCCCAACCTCCTCTCCGCAGACGAAGCCGAAGGAAAAGCCGCCTTTGAACATCTGAAGAAGATCATCCACGCAGCCGCGAAGCTGAAAGTCGGAGTCGTCAACACCTTCGCCGGGCGAAACCCCAAACTCTCGGTCGATGAAAACTGGCCGAAGTTTTTGAAGGTCTTCAAGCCGCTCATCAAGCTTGCAGAAGATAAGGGAATCAAGATCGGCATCGAGAACTGCCCGATGCTCTTTACCAAAGACGAATGGCCGGGCGGAAAAAACCTCGCGATCAGTCCAGCTATCTGGCGTCGCATGTTTGATGCGATTCCCAGTGAGAATTTCGGCCTCAACTACGACCCCTCCCACCTTGCCTGGATGCAGATGGACCCGATTCATCCCATCTTCGAATTCGCGTCACGTTTCGTTCACGTTCACGCGAAAGACATCCGCCTCGACCGCTTCAAATTCAACGAACTCGGCCCCCTGGCCCATCCCAACGAATACCACCACCCGAAGCTCCCCGGCATGGGCGAGATCGAATGGGGCAAGTTCTTTTCCGTCCTGGGAGATGCCGGTTATCGAGGTCCCGTCTGCGTAGAAGTAGAAGACCGCGTCTACGAAGGCTCGCTGGAACGCCGCAAACTGGCACTCACACAATGTCACACCTATCTGCGCAACTTCATGCCAAAGATGTGATGCAGCAGCCTTCCATCATGAGTCGTGAGTCATGAGGAAAGGCCTTGGAAATTCTCTTCGTTTTACCTCATGACTAAAAACTCATGACTTTTTGAAAGCTCTCACCCATGACCAGCGCTCCCTATACCTATCTCGATATTGCCAAGATGATCGATCATTCGCTGCTCAATCCTACGCTGACTGTCAGTGACCTCGAAGCCGGAATTGATCTGTCGCTTGCTTACGATGTCGCGAGTGTCTGTATTCTGCCGTATTACCTCAAGCGATGTGCGGAGCGACTGAAAGGAAGCAACGTCAAAGCGTCCACGACGATTGGCTTTCCGCATGGTGGCCACACCACAGCGATCAAGAAGCTTGAAGCTCAGCGTGCCGTCGACGATGGCTGCGAAGAACTGGATATGGTCGTCAACATCTCCAAAGTCCTCAGTGGCGATTGGCAGTACGTTAAAGACGATATTGCCGTCGTCATCGATGTCGCCCATGCAGCCGGACAGAAAGTCAAAGTGATCTTCGAAAACGCCTACCTCAACGAAGCCCAGAAGATCAAGCTCTGCGAAATCTGCAGCCAGCTGAACGCCGACTGGGTGAAAACTTCCACCGGTTACGCCCCCACCGGAGCAACCAACGACGACCTGATCCTCATGCGAAAATACTCCGCTCCCGGCGTCCAGGTCAAAGCCGCCGGTGGAGTCCGCGACCTCGACAAACTCCTCGAAGTCCGCGCCCTCGGCGTCACCCGCTGCGGAGCCAGCCGAACCAAGGACATGCTGGATGAAGGCCGCAAACGCCTCGGCCTCCCAGCAATCAACGTCAAGGATGTCAGTAAGGGTGGATATTAAGCAGCATGTGACCACGCTGGTGGTCTGGACAGAGGCCCCCGCCGCGTTGCCGCATCGTTCCTCGCAAACTATGATCAGTCCGGCGTTGAAGAATGGTTCTTCAACGCCCTTTTTCATAGCCGGAAGGAATCGGTATGTCGCCTTGGTTGCTGTGTATTATCGGACTGTTGTTGAGCAACATTTTCATGACGTTCGCCTGGTACGGGCACCTCAAAAGTCTGGCGGAGAAACCCTGGTACATCGCGGCGCTCGTCAGTTGGGGGATCGCCCTGTTTGAATACCTCCTTCAAGTCCCCGCCAACCGGGCCGGGCATCAGGTCTTCAGCGTCGCCCAGCTGAAAATCATGCAGGAAGTGATCACGCTGATGGTCTTCGTTCCCTTCGCGATGTTCTACCTACAGGAGAAGCCAACGTGGAATTATCTGTATGCTGGCATCTGTATGATTGGTGCCGTTTATTTTATGTTTCGGAAGTAGATTTTTTTTCGAATTCACTGACTGGCTAGATCCTCCTCCTCATGACTCATGACTCACGTCTCACGACCACCCGCTTCCCCGTCTGGCATCCCTTCACGCAGATGCAGGTTTTCGTCGAAGAAAATCCCCCAGTGATTGTGGCCGGGGAGGAATTCGATCTCATCGACGATCATGCCAACCGCTATCTCGACGGCGTCTCGTCCCTGTGGTGCAACGTGTTCGGACATCGCGTCCCCGAAATCGATTCCGCCATCAAACGACAAGTCGACCGCATCTCTCACACAACCCTGCTCGGGCTGCAAAGTGATGTCAGTATCGAACTGGCTCAAAAGCTGGTGTCGGTCACCCCGGAAGGGCTCAACCACGTCTTCTACTCCGATGCCGGAGCAACCTCTGTTGAAGCGGCCCTCAAGATCGCCATTCAGTATCACGCACAAAAAGAACGCCCTCAAAAGCGCCACATGTTCGTCCGACTGTCCGATGCCTATCACGGCGATACCATCGGCTCCGTTAGCGTCGGCCGCATGGAAACCTTTCACCATTTCTACGCACCCCTGTTGTTCGAAACCATCAACGTCCCCAGCCCTGGCCTCTCCCCATTACCTCAAGGCCAGACCCGCCAGACATTCTACGAAGACTGCCTCCAGCAACTCGAACAGGCCATCAACCGTCACCGGGAGGAAATCGCCGCTGTCATCATCGAACCGATTGTCCAGGGAGCAGCCGGAGTCTTCGTCCATCCGCCAGGCTATCTGACCAGACTGCGCGAACTGACCACGCAGCACGGCATCCTCCTCATCGCCGATGAAGTCGCCGTCGGCTTCGGAAAGACCGGAACCCTCTTCGCCTGCCAGCAGGAAAATGTCACCCCCGATATTCTCTGCCTCGCCAAAGGACTCACCGGCGGTTATCTCCCCCTCGCCGCGACATTGACCACCAGCGAAATCTACGACGCCTTCCTCGGCCCACCTTCAGCCCGTCGCACCTTCTTCCACGGCCACACCTTCACCGGCAACCCCCTAGGCTGTGCCGCCGCCATCGCGACCCTCGACCTGTTCGCCACGCGCCCTGTCCTCGAACAAGTCGCCACCAGCGAACAAATCCTCCAAGACAAACTCAGCCCTCTCATCGGCCACCCCCACGTCCGGGAGATCCGCCAAAAGGGGATCATGGTCGGGATCGATATCGTCAAAAACAAAGCCACCGGCGAACTCTTCGATCCCTCCCTGCGACAGGAGCATGCCATCGTCCGCGAGGCAAGAAAACGTGGCGTAATCATTCGCGCCCTCGGCAATGTCCTCTTTCTCATGCCCGCAGTCGCCATGCCCTCCGAGCTGGTCAGACAACTGGCCGAAGTGACGGTTGAGAGCTTTACGCATGTCATGCGGGACGATTAACAGAGCGGATACAACGTCTGCAACGCTCTTACCAGTTGGAGAAGAATCTTGTTGCCGTGGTGCCTGTTGCCGTCGATAATTCCGGTATGCCATCGCAACCGGCTCCCAAACCACGGGGTCCCCGCCGAGGCGTCCTGCAGAAAAGCCTCGAGCAACTCCAGCGTAACTGGCGAGCCGAATTACATCGCTCGATCCCAGGGATGCTGCTGAGTCTGATCGTCCACACATGCATCTTTCTGGTGATGGGACTGATTGTCTATCAAGTCCAAACCGACTCAATGCCGCCGATGACCGATATGCTCTGGGGCGAAGACATCGGCGATGGGACCGATTTTGAGCTAGGCAACTTCGAGATGACTTCCGGGGTCGAGGTCAACATTGATGACAACCTCCCCAGTCTCCCCAGCAGCGAGCAGATGCTCGACCTGACGATGCCCAGTCTCGATCTCACGGCTCCACTCAAGACAACGACAGCGATTCCGCAGAAGGCGACATTTGGAAATGTCTTCTCGGGACGGTCTTCCGGGCAACAGGGCGAACGCATTCGACAAAGCGGTGGCAATCCCAACGCGACTCGCACAATCCGGATGTCGCTGGAATGGATTGCGCGTCAGCAGCAAAAAGATGGCCGCTGGCAGTTCCATGAAGGCTATCCCCAGGCAAGCCCGGGCAGCAGGTGTGATGCGGCGGCGACGGGGCTGGCGCTGCTGACGTTTCTCGGCGCAGGCAGCACTCCCAAAGACGGCGATTATCGACGGGAAGTCTATCAGGGCATCAAGTGGCTGCTCGAACATCAAAAACGCAACGGCAACCTCGATCAGGGGGACGGCCCCAGCATTTCCGTCATCTACTCTCACGCCATCGCGACGATTGCGCTGTGTGAATGCTATGCGATGACCGGTGATCCCGAAATGAAGTCGGCCTGCGAGAATGCGATCCGCTATCTCGACGAAGCCCAGCTTCGCGGCGAAGGAGGCTGGCGTTATGGAATTCTGTCGCCGGGGTCGGGGGGAGACTTGAGCGTGACAGGGTGGGCACTCATGGCTTTACAGACGGCTCGTGTCGCGGGAATAGAAGTTGAGCCTCGCATCTTCCGCAAATCGACCGGCTTTCTGAACCGTCTCGAGTCATCAGATCCATGGCTGTACTCTTACACGCCGGGCCGCTCACCGACGCTGTCAATGACGGCAGAAGGGCTCGTTTGCAGACAGTGGATGGGCATGGAGCCCAACAGCAAGATCATGAGAAACGGCATCAGCTATCTGACTCGCCCACAGAACCTCCCTCAATGGAAAGAGGGACGTCGCAATGTCTACGCCTGGTATTACCTCGCCCACGCCCTGCATAACAACGGCGGTGAGACCTGGAAAGAATGGTACGGCTACACGCAGAAGATCCTGATGGAGCAGCAACTATTGGTTCCCTCCGAAGAGACGCCGGGTGATATCGTCGGCAGTTGGCATCCCCACACGCCGCAAGGTGATGGCCACGATTACGGCGACCGCTGGGGACGTCTCTATGTCACCTGCTTATGCACACTGATTCTTGAGACACCATTCCGTCACTTGCCTCTCTACGAAGTCGCTGACTTGGAAAACACGACCAAGAAACGCTAAAGGCGTCTTCGTTACTCCTTCGTTCCATACCACCGCTCTGCGATCCGATCCATCTCGACCATCAGCGGATCTAGCTCCAGCACCTTCTCCGCCAGCGTATAAGTGACCTGCGGCGGAACCGTCGGCTCGTAATGACGGTGAACCCAGCCCTCTGCTTCGAGCATCCTCAGCCGCTCGGTCAACGTCTTCGTCGAGATCGATCCGAGACGCCGCCGCAAAACCCCAAACCGCATCGGCCCATCCTGATGAAGTCGATGGATCAGAAGCATCGTCCACGGGCTGGAAAGGACCTTCAGCAGCTTGGCCAGAGGTTCGTGATTGTTGTCCTGATTCGACATTTTCCTATTGCTTTCCACTAGTAAAGCAGCTGACTTTTAAGAAGCTACTTTACAAAGAAAATCGACTGTGTAAAGTTCGTCTTCCTGAAATCAGTTTCACTCACCATGGACCACATCATGCAGACAACATCATTCGACGAAGGACTCGCAGGCAAGCGCATCCTTGTCACCGGCGGGACCAATGGCATCGGAGAAGCCATCGTGAACCGCCTCGTCGATGCGGGCGGCCTGGTCGTGACATCGGCACGTACCAAACGCGACAGCCGGGCACGACTCGTCATCGCCGCCGACAGTTCAACCGCCAGCGGCATCGAACAGATCGCCATCCAGACACGCCGCGAACTCGGCGGCCTCGATATCCTCATCAACTCCGTCGGCGGTTCCTCCGCACCGGCTGGCGGGGCGCTGGCACTCACCGACGAAGTCTGGATGGAAGAGCTGAATTTGAATCTTCTCTCAGCCGTGCGGATCGATCGCGCGATGCTCCCCGGAATGCTTGAGCAAGGCAGCGGAGTCATCGTGCACGTCTCCTCCATCCAGCGCACACTGCCTCTTCACGATGCGACCATCGCCTACGCCGCCGCCAAAGCCGCCCTGACCAATTACAGCAAAGGACTCTCCAAAGACGTCAGTCCACGAGGCGTCCGTGTCGTCAGCGTCGCTCCCGGTTTCACTCAAACCCAGTCCGCCGTCCGACTCATCGAACGACTCGCCCAGGAAAGCGGAACCGACTTCGAAACATCTCGCCAAACATTGATGAACGCCCTCGGGGGAATTCCTCTGGGCCGGCCGAATGAACCCGAGGAAGTCGCAGAACTCGTCGCCTTTGTCGTCTCAAACCGCGCCTCCTCCATGACCGGCTGTGAGCTCGTCATTGATGGTGGCAATGTCCCTTGCGTCTGAATTTGTTCTCTTAACCTTCTACTAAGGAATCACCATGAAAACCGTCAACTACGTCATCCTCGCCTCTCTTCTCGCCGTCGCTTCTTTCACAACCGCAGCCTCGTTTTCCCAGGAACCCCCCACCACACCAACTCCCTCAGCGACCGCCTTCGAACTCCGCACCTACACCGCAGCAGAAGGAAAACTCGATACGCTCAACGCCCGCTTTCGCAATCACACGCTGAAGATCTTCGAAAAACACGGCATCAAAAACATCGGCTACTGGACCGGCACTGAGGGTGACGACAAGAACAAGATCTTCTACATCATCGCCTACCCCGACCTCGCCAGCCGGGAGAAGATGCTGGTGAATGGCATCGCCAAAGATCCTGAGTTTCTCAAAATCGTCGCCGAGTCAGAAAAGGACGGCAAACTGACAACCAAAGTCGAATCCATCATGCTCAACGCAACAGACTACTCCCCCATCAAGTAACAATTCCGAAAGGCGAGCGGGGGGTGTGGACCCCCTGTCTTCTGCCGATTGGAACCGCCTATGAGCGATAGTTCGTCTTCAAGATCAATGTACGTCCGAACGCACATTTGGTGCGGTTCGAAGACCCACCGGCGCCCTACATTTGAGAATTGTGCGATCCGCCGCTGAATAAGATCATGTCTTGCAGGATGGGGCGTAAGTCGCCGCGGATGACGGGATCGATTTCGAAGGCGTCGTAGTGTTCCAGGACGTAACGTGAGTAGCGGATAATATCTGGCGGTGCGGCGGCGATTTCGTCTTCCCATTCGAGGCGACGCTGAAGCGTTAATGTCATCGCATGTATCAGCCCGGCATAGCCAGATGATCTAGTAGTGAAGACGAAATCGACGAAGGGTGTCAAGTAGAAGCAGAATGCCTTCGAGCCCATAAACATCAGGTCTTCGGTGTAATAAAAGCCCTCTTCTTCGCACTCATTAAAGATCTGCTGACGAGTCTTGCCGAGGAAGTTCTTAACAGCCTTTTGCCCGTCAAGATCTTCGGGAATCGGATTGATTTCTTCCTCAGTGGGTAATCGTTCCATACTGTGATTCTACCAACAAAAAAGCGGGACGATTCAAATCGTCCCGCTTTTCTTTCTTGTTTTCAGTCGAACACTTAATCCCAAAGCGAGTCAATGTCCAACCCCGCAATGACCTTACCGTTGCTACGCATCTGCATCGCGGCTGCGGTTTCCATCGGGGCTTGTTCCAGGATTGTCAGCACCAGCTGTTGATCGGCGACCAGTCCCGAAATCATCAGGCCCGCTGGTGCCGAGCGAAGCGATTCTTCGTCAGCAGTCGCATCCGGAACCGCAGTCCAGGTCATGCGATCAACCGAGGTAAAGTATTTCATCAGCATCCGGACGTCAAACTCGAAGTTCAGTGGCTTTTGCAGACCGTCGCTGACGCCGCCGACCATTTCGACGCGGCCCAGATACATTTGCAGATCCCAGTGGTCGTTGTTCCATTGGCAGTTGAAGCCCACGCGACCGGAGATGGAGATTGGTTCGAAGAGGTTGGCCAGTTCGTCGATCATTTCAGTCAGCCAGCCAGGTTTACGATCACGAGGGCGTGAGCGGTCGGCTTCGACTTGACGGATCAGGTGTTGGACGGCCAGGTGAGAATGCATACAAATTCCTCGGGGAAGATCTACTTTGAGTGGGAATCGCATCGGCCTGATCCTGGCGTTTGAAGAATTCGAACCTTGTCGCGACAACATCGGCCGGACACTCAGGAAGAATTGCTCGTCGTCAGGATGGAATAATAGATGCGATCGTCACGTCCACGATGTGCTGCTGGGGAGGGGCAAAGTCCATTGCCGTCAGGTTGCTATTTACTATCGGGAAAAGTCTCTCCCACGTGCGAGGATTTCCACCCCGCGCCCATGGGTCACACTTTTTCCCGAAGGTCGTGCAGAAGATGCCGACGTTACCGTCATCCTCAATTTTGCCTGACGAAATCTGCCCGATGAGCCTCATGTTCTCACCCACGCGTCTTGCTGCGTTGTTCATGTACTCTGAGATGAGCAATCGCAAAAGGTCAAGAATGGTACTGCGAATACGGGCGAAACATCGAGGCTCGCCATGCTAAACTCAAACTGTCCTCCGTGACCGACATGACTTTCAGCAAAACACTCACTCCACGCCAGATTGACTGAAGATGCAGATCATTCCTGTGATTGACATCAAAGCAGGATCGGTCGTCCATGCGATCGCCGGGCAGCGGGAACGGTATCAGCCAATCGAATCCCAGCTGTTTCACGGGACCGACCCGCGAGACTTTGCAGACGGGTTTCTTAGACTGGGATACTCACGAATTTACGTGGCTGATCTTGATGGTATCGCAAATGGCCAGCCGAACGTAGCAATTCTTCATGATCTGAAAAGGATGCCGATCAACCTGCTGGTCGACGTCGGAATTCGATCGACTTACCATCTTCATCAGGTTTTGAATCAAGTCCACCCTTGGCCAGACTCATGGACCATGATCGTCGCCAGTGAGACGCTGGAACAACTGAGCGACCTCAAAGAGATCGTCAAACTCGGCATTCCGATTTGCTTCAGTATCGATCTTCATCATGGCGAATTGAAACTGGTAAATGGCTGCTCTGATATCGAGAACCTCCTCAAGCAGGTGATCGAGGCAGACATCAAAGAAGTGATCATTCTGGACACAGCCGCCGTCGGAACGAAAACAGGGACAGTGACCATTGATCTGTGCAAGCAGATTAGGAAGTGCAATGTGAATCTATCAATCCTGACAGGCGGCGGGATTCGCGGGGTACCAGATCTCCAGTTGCTGGAGAACTCGGGAATCGATGCCGCCCTGGTCGCGACCGCCCTGCACAATAAAGCGATCCCGTAACGAAGAATAACCCGAACATTTCACTTCTAGAAACCGGGACGAACGAGCTTACCACCTGGGAGTCTCTGAGGTTCGCGTAAACCACCTTGATTGGGAGACGATGGTGCCGCCTTGAACAGTTCATCGAGCAGTTTGACATCGACGCCGATAGGACCCCCGGTTGTACTCCACTTCATCGCCTGGCAGGTTGGATTTAAGGCAAGATCAGCAATGTCGTAATCCTTCGGCTCCGGCATTGCCTGTGACATGAGAACGCCATCGGCTCCGAAGAGTGTCCCTGCGTCATGTCCTGGTTTCCATAAAGTGGACCACTCAGCAGGGACGGTACCGCCTGACTGCGTCACCTGGCTGGTGATCTCCGTGCGAGTCGACGTGATTCCGTTGTTGAACCACCAGAAGGAATAGGCTTTCGATCCACTTCCGAGGTTCAGGAGAGGCCCCGACGGGACCTCAGGTTTAATATCCAGTCGCGGCGCGAAAACACAATCCTGAATGATCAACGGAACAGCGACAGACGAGGCAGCAGCCTCTCCTGTGATCGAGATCGCCGCTTGCCCGCTGCTGATTGTCGTGTTGGACAGTTCGACCCTGGCTTTCGGCGATTGAGAACCTGTTGAGGCTTTCGCAGACAGCGAAATCGCATTCGACAGTGAAGTGACCCCCGAATTGTGAATCTTCAAGCGAGGCTGCAGATAATCAGATTCATAAACGGCGTGGGGAGAGAACAAAGTAGAGTTCGTGATGAACGTCGCAGCCGATGTCAATTCAGGCATCGACTTGCCAATCGGCGTCTGGGGACGCGAGACTTGTCGAATCAGACCAGCATGCAGGCTGTCCGAAACCAGAGGCCCGACCAACTGACAGCGATCTAGTAGAATGTGCCCCCGATCACTAGTCACTGCCCAGATGGGCGTATTCAAAGACCTGGATGCCGGGAGAACGATGGTTGCCGCTCGCAGGTCGAGAAGGCCGTTTCTCATCGTCAAGAGAGATTCATACGGCAGCTTGTCCTCCGCACGTTGCGCAATAGTCGACTTCAGCTCCAAGGGTCGAAGAATGATATCTCCCGGCTTACCGAAATCGATGCGAAGCAACTTGTCTTCCAGCAGTGTTGCAGGGAGTTCAATCTCACCAGTTCCTCTAACTTCAATAATCGCGCGCTGCGGCAGACGATCATTGTTGAGGACGTCCTGAAGTTTCTGTCTGGGAATCTCGACGCGGAACGTCTCCGCCCCCTCAAATAATCGATCCACATCTTCCCGCTGAAGCGTACTTTGCAAAACCAGTTGCTTCTCGAGGGGCGGTCGACTGAGACAACGATAATCTTCCGTCTTAAGCGAAGGCTGACTGGTCGTGACACTCAACGATGCCACGAGGGCCAGATCGAATGCCTCTGTTGTTCGAGAAGCAACATCGCGAAAGACCGTCGAAGCCGCTGGTGAGGGAGCAGCAGTCAGGTCCAGCCAGCGAGCTTTCCATTGACTTTCCAGATCGCTGATCGAGGCGGCGGTTTGACGCTGACCTTTCTGGTCCTGACCGCTGAACATCTGATCGAAGCCTGCGAACTGCAACTTCGAGAGTTCCAGTTGCAGGGATTGCTCAATGCTTCCTGTCCCTGCTGCAGGGTCCTTGTTGGTGAGTTGATCCCCAACAATCCAGGCACGCTGTTCAGAGGGAACCGCGCCAGTTGACGGCCATTCAATGAATCGGGTCTGCTCTGCAGTGACCTTCGTGATCGGACTGGCTGTTGTACGATTCGCACTCTCAAACCACAGAAACGATGCCCCACCGGCAAAGAGTGATTCTTTGACCGTCAGTGAGCGTTGAACGCCCGCCCCGGCTGCGTCTGTAGCCTGTTCCTTAGGATCGATGATCCGCATAATCGGCAAACGCCCCATGAATGCCAGACAGCGAGTCAGTTCGACATCGCCATTGTTGGTATTCAGATTGATCGCCGTAAGATCTTCACCCCGGAACAAATTCTGAAACCCTCTCAGAGACGGATTCACAACGCCACCGAGAAGTCGAATTGCATTGACACTTTTGCCGGTCTGAGAAGTCCCTTCCTGCGAGAACCCGGAATTCACAACATCGAGCTTCGTGCCATCAGACATGCGAATGAAGTCCGCAGGACGTTCATGTCCAGCTTCTCCGAGAATCGTGACGAACTCGATCCCATCGATCAAATGCTTTCCACCGCTAAAAGTGAAGAGTGTCGTCTCTTCCTTGGAATTCCCGTTTTCCGGTGAGTAAAGAACCACAGGCTTCACCCCGCGCGCAGCTCGCAGGACCAGACGTGGCGATTTGATTACGTAAGACTTCGTCAAGACATACGGACCATCGTCAGTGAGTTCTAGAACGCCGTCTGCAGATTCGATCGATGCCAATTGAGCCGCGAATTCCGTATCGACCGGTTCAAAGTTTTTCTTGGAAGAAACTCGCTTTGCAGGAAGTCGGTCAGCGTCGTACCAGTCAGCCGCGATCGCAGCACGTGCAGGATGGTTCTCGGTCTGTCCCGCCCCCGCCCCGGCACGCATGACCATCGTGCCTTCCTGAAGATTGACAGCCGGCGAAGTGTTATTGGAGTTTTGCAACATTCCTGTCGCAGGGTCACCAGGGCGACGCACAACGGAACTCTCCACCAGAGACTGACCTTCTTTATTGAGAAGCTCTTTATTGGCCTCTTCTTCCGTTGTCTTCTGCAGATTCGCCTGTCCAGATCCCGACAACGCGCTTCCGAAACCCGACAGACCCCACCACATCAGAACAATTACGCCAACACTGATCCCAGCCACAATCACGACAGGGACAAAACTCAGAACGGCTTCCAGAAAGCCATTCGGCTCGTTATCAACTTTCGCCAGACGTTTTTCTTTGGGAGGCAACGCTGCTTTGGCTGGCTTCTTCGCCTTCTCTTCCACGACTTCACGAGCAAGGGCATCAAGTCCCTCTTCAGCAATGTCGGAGCGGAAAATGTTCTCATTCGCCAGATCTTCCAGAAGTTCATCGGGCGACTGGTAACGCTCATCCGGACGTTTGGCCATCATGCGGGAAATCATCGCGATCACGCCCATCGGGACGTTCTCATTGATTTTCCTCAGATCAGGCAACGCAGAAACGGCATGGGCCTGCAGCTTATTTGTGACAGAGCCTTCATTGAACGGCGGATGCCCCGCCAGCATGTGAAACCAGGCACAACCGAGTGAATAAATATCACTTCGAGTATCAGCCGCTTTACTGCTGCGGGCCTGCTCGGGAGCCATGTAGTCGATCGTTCCGACGGTTGACCCCGCACGCGTGATCGACGTCTCGGTCGCCTCGTCGATGGCACGGGCAAGCCCCATATCTGCCAGCTTGACGACACCTTCTCGCGTGATCATGAAGTTCGAGGGTTTGATATCGCGGTGCACGATATTGCGCTCATTGGCATGCTGAAGGGCCATCGCGATCTGTCGAACGATATCGATCGAACGCTTAACACCGACAGTCCCTTTGCGCTTGATCAGATCGGAGACATCAATCCCGTCGATGTACTCCATACTGATATAGTTCAGACCCTCAATTTCACCAGAATCGTATACACCGACGATATGGTCGTGGTCGAGCATCGCTGATGCTTTGGCTTCGGCACGAAAGCGTTTGACCAGCGTCGGGTTCTCTGCCTTTTCAGCGGGAAGGATTTTCAGCGCAACGGTTCGATCAAGTGTCGAATCTTTGGCGAGGTAAACGGCTCCCATCCCGCCCGAACCGATTTTTTTGACAATCGAAAACTTGCCCAGCTTCCTGCCCGTCAGATCATCAGCAGAACTGCTTCCCGATTTGCTGCCGCTTTTCGGGGGTTTACTGCTCGATGCTTTACCAGGAGTGGCGTCACGTCGTGAGGACGATCGCTTTTTTTCCATCTCTGAACTCATGGAAACTCCTTAGGCCTGGCGCCATCAATAGCGAAGCCGGAACCGAATATCGAAAGATAGGAAAGTGGCGGTGGCTTGCCGAAATGTGATACGAAATGTCTCCTGTTAGGTTACCCGTCAACAGTTGGTTATACAACTGGGCAGATTCACTCCAGAAGATGATTTTCGACGGATTGGCTAGGTCAAATGGTCAAAAACGGATCTCGGATACAACTGAGCACGGCTTCATGAAGATGTCCGTTCGATGCCAGAATACTCGAATTGGCCAGTGGTAACGTCGAGCCGTCGGATGTGGTGATTTTTCCACCAGCTTCTTCCAGAATCAGTCGACCAGCCGCGAAGTCCCATGTCGACAACTTATACTCGAAGTAGGCTCCGAACATCCCGCAGGCCACCTGGCACAGATCCAGTGATGCCGTTCCCATACGTCGGATCCCATGAATATTGTGCCCGAACAACGTCCGGATGGCATCCAGTGTCGCGACCATCATCTGCCCACGGTCATAATAAAACCCGACACCGATCAAGACTTCATCAAGACGCGATTGTTCGCCCACGCGAATGGATTTGCCATTATGAGTCGAGCCCCGACCAAGCGTCGCCTCGTAGGTATCATTGTGAATCGGATTAATCACGATGCCGTACTTGGCCTGTCCGCGGTGGTAATAACCGACCGAGATCGCAAAATGTGGGATCTGATGAGCGAAGTTGTTTGTTCCATCAAGTGGATCGATGATCCAAAGATGCTCAGCAGACAGATGGGCCTCATGCCCTTCCTCGCCCAGAATCTCATGCGTCGGGAACTGCTCGCGAATGATCCTGGCAATGGCATGCTCTGATTCCACATCCGCGTCTGAGACGAGGTTGTAGCTTTCCTTGGCCCGCATCTTCACACCATGCTCAAAGTAATGCCGCACGATGCCCGCACCAGCATGAGCAGCCAGCCGCCCTGTATTTTGAACATCATCCAGGAATGAGGTCTCGTCCATGATTCCTTCAGCAATAAGAAACGGAGATGTCAGGAAATGACGTTTCGATTCACAAAATGCGATAGTGAAGGTCGCGTCGTGCCATCCGGACGAATGAAACCCGAGTTGGGATAAAAATGCTGCTGACCATCTGCAATATGGGACCAGAAGACGCCCACAATCGCCTGCTTAGCCAGAAGCATCGGTAGGACTTGGTCAATCCACTCGGCCTGCGAATCATCACTCCAGGACAAACGCCATTGATCAGGAGTGACCTTCACACGTGAATTCGCTTTGGCATCGACTTCCCGCGAAGTAGGATACGCCAGCGTGACATAAAGAGGAACCCCGAGCGTACTCCACAGATCAATCAATCGGGACATATCGAGGAGATCTCGAAATCCCGCTCCGACCATCTGATAGCCCATCGCGATCTCCAGATTCACCCCCGTCAGTCCGATCCCTGATCTGAGAAGCGCATCGACAAACTGAAACGGAGACAGGCGATGAGTCCCTCGTCCCTGATAAGCTCCCCAGGGCTGATCGACGCGGATAAATAACTGGTTCTCGTCGTCGATCTGCCTGGCGATATCAATCACGCGAGCCGCCATTGTCAATCGGCTCTCCTCACTGAATCCGGGAGCACCTCCCGAGTTCGCCCGGGCGATGATCTCCCAATTGCGAATCTTGCCCAGATAACGACTCGTCACCGATTCAACATAGTGACAAATCAGATCCTGCATGTGCGTCGGGTCCTGCTGATAATACAGCAGCCACGACGGCAAACCTTCTGCAGACAGGTCAAGCAGAGGTCCGCCATAAGGCATCACACGGTGTTCCTGACACCATTCCACCAGACGGTCCGCCGTTTCCCACTGCACGTGACCTTCGCTGTGCTCAATCAACTTCCAGTTCAGCGGAACCCCAACCGAAGAAAACCCGATACTCAGTTCCTCCAGCCAGGGCTCTTGAACGCTGTCACCCGTAATAAAACAGCCCAGAGAGACCATCGACGAATTCGACTTCTGTCGACGGAAAGCCATCCGCTGCGCTACATAGGCTTTCAGCAGGAGTTCCGTTGCCTGGAAGGATTTGCTCAGCGACTGTTCTGCAAGCTTGGTGGCTTGGTTAATGTCATCCTGGTGGCAGGCAGCCTGTCTGAAAAAGCGAAACGCCTCCTGCTCGAGTGTGAGATACTCCGGCGGCACGTTCATGCCCGAGTTTTCCCAGACTGCTCGCTGATCTTTCGTTTCCGACAGTTTCCCGCGTGCCAGTTCGACCGTCAGAATATAGGTCGATTGTCGCTCACTCAGCGAAGCCGTGCGAATGATCGGTCGTCCCCAGCCAGGGATCGGCCAGGCAATATTGAGTTTGCAGCTGTCCGCAGTCGGCTTATTGAAATCCAGACTGCCCGCCTCGTAAGAAACGCGTGTCGGGAAAATATGACCATCGATCCCGCTCATATAAGCAGCTTGAATCTCTGGCAATTCTGATTGAATATTGGCGTGTGGTACCAGGAAATGAATCGTTCCCACGTTCAATTCTCCAGTTCCGTCAACACCATCGTTCTCCCTGTCACGATCTACCTGCCATGATCTATTGGGGGGCGGTCTTTGAAGTCTTTAACGTAACGATGCGCTGTCGACCTCGCAATGCGGTCAGAGATTTTACTCTGCCAGATATCGGAGAACCGACATCCTTCATCCCGTTGCATCAACGTGTTAGACTTTCATCTTAACACCACGCCGGTCCACATACCAATCACGCTCGATACGATTCTATCGGTCTACACGAAAGCCTTTCCATGACCTCTCAACCCAGCCTCACCATTCAAGATGGCGCACTCCTGGGCACGAATCTCCCTTACTGGCATTGTCGACGTGGGAAAGTCCGCGATGTTTACGACCTCGGCGACCGCCTCCTGCTGATCGCATCCGATCGAATTTCCGCCTACGACTGGGTCATGCCCAACGGAATCCCTACCAAAGGCAAACTGCTCAATCGGCTCAGCCTCATGTGGTTTGAGTTTCTGGGCGTTGAACATCATCTGCTTTCAACCGATATGTCCACCCTCCCCGAACTCACAACGGCTGAACGCGAGGCCCTGACGGGTCGCAGTGTCATCGTCCGGAAGACAAAAGTCGTCCCGATCGAATGCGTCGTCCGAGGTTACCTCGCTGGCTCTGGCTGGCAGGAATATCAAAAGACTCGCTCAGTCTGCGGCGTGGCGCTCTCTGACGGTCTTCAACAATGCAGCCAGCTTCCAGAACCGATCTTCACCCCCGCCACGAAAGCGGAAGAAGGTCACGACGAAAACATCTCGTTTGAAGTCATGTGCCAGCACATCGATCCGGCTCTTGCTCAAACTCTCAAACAACTCAGCATCGACATCTATCAAAAGGCATCTCGATACGCTCAATCACGAGGCATCATCATTGCGGATACAAAATTCGAGTTCGGACTGGCAGGCGATAAGATCATCCTCATCGACGAAGTCCTGACGCCGGACAGTTCACGATTCTGGCCGAAAGACGATTATCAGCCAGGACGCGACCAGGCCTCATTCGATAAGCAGTTCCTTCGAAACTGGCTATCAACATCCGGCTGGGACAAAAACAGTCCACCCCCACAGCTTCCTGAAGAAATCGTCAAGAAGACGCTCGAGAAATACGAGCAAGCCGAAAAACTGCTCGTCGGCTGATCGATCGCATCTCTGAAATTCTTATTCTCAATAACGGCTCGCCCCAGGAAGTTCTCTCTGGCTTGAGTCGTGTCTGCTAGCGATGCACGCATCTTGCGCAACAAGTCTGCTTTGATGCTTGTTTTTCCGTCTTAAACGAAACTGTGCACTGACAGCCCGCTTTGCAGTCTTTGCAATTCCGGGGGCGGAATTTCGGAATTCTTCAACTCACTATTTCACCTCGCTAAAGTTTGATTTATGTTCCGCGCCGGTCTACCAATCTCGGCAGACCAAGGTGCGTCGTGAATCTGTTTCCACGATCCCCGACGCAAAGGGCCAAGTCACACCTCATATCTCACTTCACCTGTCATGAAATTGTCGCGACGTTTCGCGTCGTCTCATGATTCCGAACTCCTCTCCCTTTCCCTCTCCCCATTGCCTCTGGTTTTCATCTCACCTCGAATCCACTTTCGACCCGGACCGCAGGGACTCCCCTTCGGCGCGAGGTCTGCGTGGAGATTCCTCCCGCCAGGATGAATGCCAACCAACCGAGAGCTATATGACTGAGAGTCCCTCCAGCATGACCACTGCACCTGTAACAAATCGACTCGACGATGCCTCAACGTCGGCCCACCTTCAGACAAAGCAATTGTCTGGAAAACGCTGGCATCGCGCCGCTATCACCCGCTCGGTGCTATTCACCAGCGTTCTCTTCTCCTGGCTGATATGTGCCCCGATGGCACATGCACAGGAAAATGAGTCATACAACATCGGCGGCATGGATCAAGACATCTATACTCTGACCGAACCTGCCGAGGAACTCGCCGAAGGCGGCTTCGGCGCCTGGTTCCAGGGCGGATATACCGCTGGTCAATCGATCGACCTCGAAGAAGGCAATCTCAACTTCGAAGCCTCTCCTTATATGTTCGTCGAAGAAGGGATGTTCTTCGGCTCCGCTCGCTTCTTCCGCACCAACACAGCTGACTGGGGCGGATCGGGAGGTCTCGGCTACCGCCACTACTTCCAGGGCATCGACAGAATGCTCGGAGCCAGTATCTGGTACGACCGTGACGGTTCCCGCGGTTCGATCTTTGAACAGGTCGGTGCTTCATTCGAAACCCTGGGCAACAATTTCGACTTCCGCACCAACTTGTATTACCCGGTTGGGACCAAGGAACGTCAGCTCGATCTCTATATCGAATCAGGCAGTTTCCAATTCCAGGATTACAACCTGCTTTACGATCAGACGCGCGTCATCGGCGAAGCTCTCAAAGGGCTCGATATGGAAATCGGTCTGCCGATCAAGCAGGAAGTGGCCGAACGCCATAATATCCGCGCTTACGCAGGCTGGTACTACTTCCTGTCGGACAATACCGATGACGTCATCGGCTGGAAAACACGTCTCGAAGCCAACCCCATCCCATCCGTCACGATGGACGTGCAACTTCAAGATGACGAAGTCTTCGGTACCAGCGTCAACTTCTCCGTCGCCTGGACCTTCGATCCACACAACACCTACCGCAGCAACTGGCACCGCAGCACCTGGGATCGTATGACAACACCAGTCAAACGTAACCGTGGGGTCGTCGTCTCCAACCAGTACATCACTGAAGAAGATATTGTCGCCATCAACCCAGTCACCGGACTTCCTTACATCATCCGACACGTCGACAGTGCAGCTGGCGGCGGCGGAGACGGGACCTTCGAGAATCCATTCGACCAGATCACCGATGCCACGACTCAAGGCGGCAACACGCTCGATTACGACATCGTCTACGTCCATGCAGACAGTATCTTCAACGGAGCCGATGCAGGGATCATTACTGATGCTGGCAAGCGAATGCTCGGCGAAGGTGATGGGATCACCCACTTCATCAATATCGCAGGTTTCGGCAACCGTGCCCTGCCTCGCGCAACAACAGGGATTGACCGACCACAGCTGATCAATGCTCCCGCTGACGGGCTCGAACTCGCTTCTGGTTCTGAATTCTCGGGCTTCATTATCGATAGCCCGGCTGGAAACGGGGTTGTCATCGACAACACGAACGGCGGTACGATGCGGTTCGTCGATATCAACAACGCGGGCGGCAACGGGATCATCATGACCAACCCCACCGGCAACTACATCTTTGAATCCGTCAACATCGCTGATTCCGTCGGCAACGCCTTCGAAGTCAACGGCGGGAACGCCAACGTCACCTACTCTGGAAGTACCATCACGAATACCGGCGGCGGTCGAGCCGTTGAAATCGACGGAACGACTGGCGGCTTCATTAATATGACCGGCACGACCATCGAAGATGATAACGGACAGGGTATCTTGATCACCAACACGGCAGGCTCTGTCACGATCGACACCGCAACCATCACTGACAGCACGACGACCGGCGTTGATATCAACAACACCAGCGGTCGAGTCTCCTTCATCGGTATCACCACCATCGATAACGCAGCTGGCATTGCCATGAACATCTCTGACATCGCAGCGACGTCTGTCATCTCGATGAACCGAACTACGATCAATAACCGGAACGACACCGGTATCAATCTCGAACGAGTCGCCGGTAGCGTCAGCTTTGTCGGTGCAACCGACATTGGCCCAACTGTCCCCGGGACCTTCCTTGATGAGACCTTCTTCGCAATCGACTTCCAGGAATCAACGGGAAATGTCGCGTTTAACTCCATCGATATCACTGGCGGTACGAGCGGCGTCTTCGCAGCTTCGGGAATTCGAATCGGTGAAGTAGGCACAGACAACTCCGGGAGTTTCACGGTACTCGGTGCCGTCAACATGGACGCTCTTTTCGGACCATCCATCCTGGTTCAGGATGATGATTCGATCGTCCGATTCAACGGACCGGTCGACATCGAATACACCATCTTCGACGATGCAATTCGCATTCAAAACAACCGTGGCGCGGTCTTCTTCGGCGGCAACCTGACAATGGACGGTACCTTGGCGAACGCCATTCTGATGCAAAACAACTCAGGCGGAATCTCGTTTAACACCGTCGACATCACCAGCGGCCTGAAAACCGACGGCGTCGTCATCTCTGACAACAACTCGGGAGCCGTCTCCTTCCAGACCCTCAACATTGAGAACGTCGGCGACTCGCTGGTCGTTTTTGACACCGACTCATTCTCGATCCTTCAAGGCGGTATTATTGACAACGAAGCTGGCGTCGCAGTGCAGGTCGACAACTCAGATATCAATATCAACCTCACGCAGGTTATCGGCACAGGAGATGCCACCAACGTCATCGATGCAGGTATCATCATTACCGACTCGACAGGGAGCTTCGAAATTGGTGGCGGAAATGGACAAAGCTCTCTCACAGACTACTTGAGTGCAGCGATCTTCCTCTCGGAATTCAATAACCTTAACGACTCAATCGATGCTGACGACGATGAAGTCCTCTCCTTCATAGTCACAGACATGCTGCTTGAAGCAAACAGCATCGGACTGTTCGCCCGTAACATTGATGAAATTGTTCTCGATGGTATGCAGATCGAAGAGTCGATCAATGAAGGTATTCTCGCCATCAACACACGAGTCTTCGCCCTCGGAAATTCAAGCACGGAAGATAACGGCGGTATTGGAGACAACGTCATCGACCTGCGTTACAACACCGTACGAACGGATGACCAGGAATACGAGGTTTACATCCTTGCCAACAACTTGAACAACAACGGCTTTAACGAAGACCTCAACACAATCATCAACATCCAGGCCACAACCAACATCGTTACCGATACCGTAACGATCGGTCCATCAGGTGATGGCATCAATTCTGACACCGATGACAATGAAGAAATGGATATTTATGTCCAAATCGATCAGGGCAACATCTTCACTCTGTCAAACGATGCCAACATCAACGACCTGGCTGCCATCAACATCGAATGGAACGGTCGTATGGAAGCCGTCATTGGCTCCGGATCAACTGCCGCTCTCCGTAACATCTTCAATCTGGGAGCCATTGGGATGGATGGCGATTTGATCGGACTCAACATCGTCAACAATACCTCTGAAACCGATGAAGACACCGATATCCTGATCCAGAACAACCAGTTCCAGATCAATGCCGACGAAGCGAATACAACCGTCATGAACTTCGAGATCGATAGCGAACTCGATGTCCTGATCAACAACAACGTCTCCACAACGCTGACTCAATCCGCCAACATCTCCAGCTTCGGACTCGTCTTCGATGTCGGAGCCGACTCGGATATCGCCATCACCAACAACACTTTGGCATTCGGAACAGATGCAGGGACTGCAATCCTCTTCGATCGAATCCAGGGACCAAGCCGAGTCAACATCAGCAGCAACATCTTCACGATGCAGGATCTCAACCTCGGTGGCCCATTGGAACAGGGCGTGATTTTCAACAGTATCTTCGGAACCGTGACACTCCAAAGTACTGCAGGCAACACGTTCAACATCCAGGGCTTCCAGGGAACCGAAACGATCTTCCAGGCACCGCTGGGATCAACCACTGGTTCTATCACGATCAATGGTGTTAACTACCCATAATTTTCTCCTTGTCTCGAATTTCACTTCTCATCATCACGTCTCCGCATCGATCGACTCACCACCTCTTTATGCTGATCTGTCAGGACCAATCACCTCACCTCGGTCCTGATGGAAACGCGATCAATGCAGACGTTCTCGACGATCAAGGTTCGACCTCATGACAATTCCATCTCGCAGACGGGCAGGAATACTCAGCTGGCGAAAAGCAGCAGTAGTCACTGCTATGCTCATGTCGTCACAGGCTCCTGCCTGGTCCCAGGATGGCCCGGGCCCGGCCGGTCTCGGCATGCCCGCCTACCCATCAGCTCCGATGATGGAGGCACCGGGCGCAGCCGGACAACCCTACTGCCCTCCGTCTGGCGGAGGCTATGCGGGCTTCGATCCCTATGCAAGCCAGACAGGGTACACCCCTCCTCATAGCTATGAGCGCATTCCCGAGGATCCCTTCCACGATCCAGGCTACAACGACCCGGCACACGACTTCCTCAAGGATGTCGCAAGAAACAGCTGGTTTCGACTGGAGTACATTCAATGGTCATTAAGAAATCCCGGGCCAAGACTCCTCGGAGCCGATGTCTCAGGAGTCACTGACCCTGAAGATCCCTTCCTGGCAACAGAGCGTTCGTCAGGGGATATCTACGTCGGTAAAGTCGGCTCGCTCGCCGAGATCGACCTCGACAATGTCCCAGGGATCCGCGGTACACTCGGCATCGAGATGAACAACGGAACTCTTGAATGGGCCACCTGGTACCTCGCCAAAGACACGACCACACTCGACTTCGGTGAGTTCTATTCGACTCCGGGAGCCGTCGATCCAATTCTCGATGCCGTCGGCGTCGACCGCGCGATTTACATTCCTCTCCTCTTCCAGGGGCAGATTCCTGCTGGCAACGGTTCGGGCATCACCAGTTCTCCTGTCCTTGCCTACGACACCTCGCTCAAAGCACGGTTCGAAACAAGCATGTTCGGCACCGAAGCCAACTACGTCTGGAACTCCAGCCGACCAAACGCCTTCTGGAACTGGCGACCAACGGTCGGGGTCCGCTACGTCAATCTGACCGAAGAACTCGGCATCACCGGCGTCACTACCGTTCCCGACGTCCACACCACGACCATCGAAAGCAAGTCGATCAATAACCTGTTCGGCCCTCAGGCCGGACTGCGAGCCGAACTGCGTCACGAGTGGTTTACCGTCTCGGTCACTCCAACACTCGTTCTCGCCGCCAACGGACAAGCTAGCCGCGTCAAGACGAACGACCTGTTCGACTCAACCTCGGGCTTCGTCGATTCTAATGACCGCACGTACGAATTCTCTCCCATGTTCAATCTCGCCGTTCAAGGCAAGTTTCACATTCGAGAGCATATGTCCGTCTACGTCGGCTACGACTTCCTCTTCATCCACCGCGTCTCACGACCATTCGACAACATTGCTTACAACGACAACGGCACAGGAACAACGCCAGCCGTCGTCCTCGACCAGAGCTTCACCGACTTCATGCTCCAGGGCCTCAGCCTCGGGGGTGAATTCAGATTCTGATTTCCGATGCCAGTAGAGACGGTCGTCTTCCCACCCCCCCTTCGACCAACGCTATCGGCATTCAATAAAAAAGACGCCCCGGTTTTCACCAGGGCGTCTTTTTCTTTGCGCTATTCAGTTTGGCGGGTTGTCCGTCACGGGGTGGCTGGGGTCAGGCTTTCTAGCTGCCCCCAGTTCATACGCAGTTGGACAAACACCCTGGGGTCCGGAATCGATCCTGCCCCCAGCGACATCCTTGAGAGATTACTGATTGCAGGTCGAACAAGCAGGAGCAACGCCACAACCACCATCTGGACAGACAGTGACAGGCACCATCTTGCAGACTTCGTAAGCAACTTGCTTAGGCACACACTTGGCAACCATGCGGGTGCAGGTCTGGGTTTCTTCGCGTGGAACCATCTTGGCGACCTGATGAGTCACCGTGTATGGAACTTGCTTGGCGACGCAGTAGGGAACCGAACGAGTGCGGGTCTCGGTCACCATCTTGCAGGTCTGAATCGGAATCTGTTGAACCTTCTCTTCACAGACCATTTTGCAGACGCGAACAGGAATCTGCTGAGTGACAGTCTCGTTCACATAGTTGCAGACACGGTAAGGAATCTTCTGAGTCACTTGTTCCTGGACGACTTTGCAGACAGTCACAGGAATCTTCTGTACGACTCGTTCGGGAACATACTTGCAAACCTGAATCGGACAAACCTGACGCACCACCTGTGGCTGGTAGCTGGTACAAGCAACTTGCTCGGTCACAACATTCGGACACCACACGCGTTTGCAAACAGTCCGACCTGGGCACTGCACCATGCAGACCTTAGGACAACCGGTACAAGGATCGATAGATCGCTGTGGAACCACTGGCCCTGGCAGGTAAACCTGCTGTGTTCCCCAGTGACCACAGTCGCGAGTGACTGGACGATAAGTCGTCACAGGTCGCATGACGGTATAGCAGCGTTCCTGATTGATCGTCTCGGTCACAGGTCGCATGACGGTGTAACAGCGTTCCTGCTCAATCGTCTCAGAGACCGTACGCGGCACGCAGTAATTGACTTCGCGGACATGATCCGTCCAGACAGGTCGTTGAACGACATGGGAACATTCGCGCGTCGTCGTTTCCCAGACAGGACGTTGAACCGTGTAACGCTGTTCCTGATAAGCGGTTTCGTAAACAGGTTTGCAGACCTGATACGTTTCTTCGCGAGAAGCAGTCTCGTAAACAGTCTTCATACACGTCTGTTCGACGTTCTCACACACGCGGTCATAAACCGTGCGGCAGGTCGTGTACTGCTGTGGTTCGTAGACGGTTTCGTAGACAGTGCGATAACAGGTTTCACGCTCAACTTTACAGGTCGTGTAACACGACGACGGAGCGCACGCAGTGGTCGGGCAGCATTGATAGCTGGCACCGCCACAGTATCCAGCCTGGGCCGACTGCGCAGTCAGTCCAGAGGCCAGAAGGGCCAGTGCAAACATCAAACGGGACATAACATTCTCCTCAGTTGTACTAATGTGTCTTCGTGGGTCATCAGGGTTGTGTCAGTGACAACTCAAGGGGGGAGTTTGACGAGAAGCCGATCTGCATCCTGATCGTGCCGTCTGCCGCGCGAGTCCGTCCATTCGCGCCCCGTCGGGCGTTCATTATGAAAACGCGTTTGAGGGCATGCAAATTTTGAACGCTCGAAACTTGAGTCGAATCCTGAAAAATGATCTGACGGGTTGCAAAAAAGCATACATTGTCCGCAAACTCCGCCATCGACCAGATAGTCCAGGCAAGCTGGATTAACCGTGACGTTTACGCAACATCCGCGTAAAGACGATACAACCGTTAAAATGCCGACTTACACCCTAAGATAACAAGACATAAATGGGGGAATGCTTGACATCTCGCTCATCAAAACTTCAAAGGTCGACAACACAAAGCCCGACTTCATCCAATTGTCGAGTCAGTTTGGGTGGACTTCATTGTCACGTGTCTTTCCGGTCTTCTCTTCCTCCAATGACTGCATGATCTTCACTTTTGACTTATCGAGACCGTTTCTCTCAGCAGGAGCCTCTGATTTCGATCCGTTCAATTCTTCATACTGTTGACGCAGCCGCAACTGCTCTTCAACTCGCTTCACCTCAGGATGATCCGGCCCGAAATCTTCTCGCAGTTCAAGCAGCTTCTTTCTCAATTTCTCATTCGGCTTTTCCTTGAACAGAATCGCACTCAAATCCGTGCGGATGTGCTGCGAGACGGCGTCAAAGCTCCCAAGTGATTTCTCATACGTGATGTACTTCAGTGTCTGGCGATAATGATCCAGAACCTGCTGATCACGCGGATCACCTGAGGGTGTTTCGTTGAGCTGTTTAGCTTGATAGTCGACAGTTCTCGTCAGTAGATCAATAAACGAGTCATAGGCTCGATTCCGAATTTGCGTTAACCGATCAGCGGCAACATCGGAATCAACTCGTAACTTCTCTTCAATCGATTTGAGATTGTGTTCCAGTAGGTTGAGAGAAAGAGAAATCGCATCTTCAATCTGTGTTACAAACCGAGGCTGATCCTTCGAGATCTGCAACTGTAATAATACAGAGCGATTCTTGATGTACTCCTCTGCCTGGTCTTCGTATGACTGCAAGAGATCAATTACAGAATCTCCAGATGCCGTAACCTGAGATACATTATTTTCATTCGAAGAAGATTCAGCCTGAGCTGGAACGAAAGAAACTTCCTTTAACACCTCGCGCTCCTTCAAAACTTCCATATACTCAATTCGAGCGTCCAGGCGATTCAGCTTCGCCTGCTCAACATCACTTGACGTGATCCCGCGACGATACAGCTCTTCTTGAGATTTCAACTGCTTTTCCGTTATCGCTACATTCAGTTTTGCACGCTCAAGTTTTAGATCGAGATAAAGTTGGAATGAGTATTGATCTGGCAGTTGTTGGGTTTCATCTTCCACTGCAGGTTGCATTGAAACACTGTTGCCAGGATTCGATGGGAACAACGAGTTATCAGACTTCGACAACTCTTCTTCTGATTGGGTTTCGCTCGGTACACTGCGTTCGACAGGTACGTCATGGGGCGCATGAGTGTTTTGTATGACCGGCGTCGCTGCGGTCATTTTGACGATCGATGTCACGTTTTCTTCAGAAACGACCTCGTCATCGACTGCTGTTTCCACATTCACTGCCGCCACCCGCCCCTCCGCCTGCCCCCGATTCCCAATCCCCATTGTCGTCAGCAACAACAACGTCGTCACCGCCAGCGTTCCATAGAAAGTGGTCGAAGACATCACCGGTGCTCCTGTGGGAAGAATCGTGATCGGGTCAATCGGCAGCGTGAACGTCGCACCTGAGAGTTCGCCAGTCTGGCAGGTCATCAAGGTTTGATCGATCAGCTGTTCGGGAAGAACAACCGCAGCTTCGCTCGAAGGGGTCATCAGGCTGAAGGTCGTGAAAGCCGTCGTGAACGTGACGCCCTGTTTGAGTAGCCGAGCCCGCAGCAGATTTCGGCCTCTCGCCAGACGTGATTTGATGGTCTGCTCGGTCGTGTTCATCAACTCCGCGGCTGTTTGTCGCGAATGCCCTTCCAGGTACACAAGAACCAGCGACTCCCGCAAATGCTCCGGCAGCAGATGGAGTTCCTTGTTCAATGTCAGAATCAATTCCTGATGCTCGAGCACTTCGCGATCAGGATACGGCGGTGCTTCGACATGAACCGGAATCGGTGCATGGGCCCGTTGACGCGACATCATCAGACACGTCCTCACTGTCACACCATAAATCCACATCGCCAGCGACTCTCGTTGACGAATCTTCTGAGCCTGTTGCGACAACATCAAAAACACCGTCTGAAAAGCATCCGCCCGATCATGCGGCGACGTCAGCAGCTTATGCGTCAGCGAATGCACCAGACGTCCATGTCGACGAATAATCGTCTCCAGCGACTTCGCATCCTGACGCTCGACCCACAGCGTTATCAGCTCGCGGTCCGTCGCTGGCGGGATCGAAAAAGTGGTTGTCGATGCGTCCAAACTCTCGGCCAAATCAGTCATACGTCACTCCTGAACTAATAGTGACGTAAACCGCTCGCACGGACCACGCCTTTCCTCCCTCCCGTCCGTTTTTCCCACAATTCGCAACACATCCTTCCTGCGCCCGTCATGGTTTCAGAAACTCTTCGGAAAACTTCTGAAAATTTGTGGTCCGTCCCGCTCAAAGCAGTCACCATACTTACAGGAGACTATGATGAACCTGTTTTCGACCACCTTAAAACGCCCTGCCAGACACACCAGCCTGGACGAGGAATCGGCTGCGGAAGTTCTTCTCTCGAAAGACGTTCCGACCATTCCTCCTCCCACCGACCGCGAACTGTTGACGCTCTGGCTGGAACACAAAGACACCTCCGCGCTGGAAGCCATTATCAGACGCCACGGACCACTCGTCCGTTCGCTGTCATCGCGTCTGTTGCGTTCGCATCACGAACAAGCCGACGCCTTCCAGACCGTCTTTCTGGTTGTCTCTCAAAACGCGTCCCGCATTCGCCATCGCGAATCACTCGCCAGTTGGATCTACGGCGTCACAGTGAGGACCTGCCTCATGTTTTCCCGCCAACGCATCTATGATCCGATCCCCGAGGAAACCGAAGCCCCCTCGTTCCCGCGCCAGGAAGTCCTCGAACACCAGGAACTCGTCCTCACCCTCAACAAAGAACTCGACCTGCTTCCCTCCCACCTGCGCGAATCACTGGTCCTCGTCTACCTCGAAGGCTATTCCCGACAAGCCGCTGCCGACTTGACGAACACCACCGAACAAACCATCAAGTCCCGCTTAGCCCGCGGCCGAAACTTGCTCCGCACCCGCCTGCTGAAACGAGGCGTCACCTTCAGCACCGCCTTCACTCTCTTCAGCGTCACAACCACAGCCGACGCAGACCCCCTGACCATCCCCGACCTGCTCCTCAACAAAACCCTCGACACCTGCCAAACCGGCCAACTCCCGTTAACCTTCCCCTCAGTCCCCCTCGACCCCATTGCCATCGTCCCAACCGGAGTCCCGCTCATGTCCTCAACCACTTTCTACGGCACCCTCGCCGTCGCCACTTTGCTGCTGCTCACGACCCTGGGAATGGGAAACCGCGGGAAGGCGGATGGCCAGCAAGCAGTCACTTCAGCGATCGATACCTCGATCAATGAATCAATTCCCGAGATCGTCGAAATCATCCCTAGCGTGGCCCTCGAACAGCAGTCCGCAACAACGACTCCAGCACCAGCAACTCCTGCAGCCGAGCCCGTCCAACAGACTTCTTTGACGGAGAAACAGACCCACGATAATCCTCCTTCTTCGTCTCCTGTCAACACCATGGAGTTATCGCTCCTGGATCGCGAAATCGAGCTCTTCAAAGCGGCTGAGAAAGGGTACCGCGACACGATTAAGAAATTTGAATCGATGTCGATGGATCAGCTCATTGAGTTCTACAAAGACAAGGGGGTAGAGCCAGAGCAAGGACGCAAATCCTATCTCGATTTCTCGAATCACCGATTAGCACTCTGTACTGATCATCTCGCAGACCTGGAAGACCGCCGTCAAAAATTAATCGACGCTTCAAAGAACTATTCTGCTGTCGCAATTGATCTTATTGCCGAGGAAGCAAAACTGCGCCTGCAACTCGATGCGGCGTTGGCCGAATATGAACAACTATTAGACCGTCGCTTGCGGATCGTTGGATACCACGTTCTAAAGAAGGACATTCTTGGAAATCTTCCTGGCGAACATCTTGTCCCGCACATTGACGAGAAAACGGCCGAACTGAAAATCGAGATGCCTGAGTTGCAGGCCAAAATCATCGACTTGACCCAACGACACGCCCAAGTCAAAGCCAAACTCAACGCCCCCGTAGGGTCCGCTGTGCGGACCGTCGGACCACCCACGACTCCCATTGCTCCGCCCGCCGTCGCCGACGTCGATCTCTCCCCCAATCCCATCAATCTCCAACCCGCTCCCAACTTGCCACCCCTCAAGCAACACGAACAGTCTCTCCTCGACCTGAAAGTCGAACGAGCTGAACTCAACGAGAAGTACGCTCGTGAACTCGCCGAATCCGAAGTCACCCTTGAGGAACGCAATGTCGTTCAACTCAAGTTCCTCGATGCCAAGATCGCGCTGCAGGAAGCATTGCTGGAGCGTGAACGGTTTGGGGTGGAGCAGGTAGCGGAGTTACCGTTGAAGAGCGGGATTCAAAGTGAGTTGAGCGAGACTGGAGAAGATCAAACCAAGGAGTCACTCTCTCACACCGATACCCTGATCATGGATCTGCGTCGCGTTCAAGAGAACTATAAACATCTTGCAAAAGAGGAAGCACACAAACCGTATCCTGATAATGCTAATGCTGGCACCTTTAAAGGGATGGCAGAAATCTACGAAAAGAAGATCCAAAAGCTGATCACAGAACAAATTCATAAAGACGATTTGCCTTTAGCAGAGCTAGAACCTTGTCGGATAAGTTTTGCGTCGACGTTTCGTGGTTGCCGTATGAACTATCTTGATGCAAATGGATTGAAACGTAGCATCATTTTTGATCAGGGAGGCTCGTACACACCACTTCGACTGGGAGTTGGTCGTCATCAAATCGAGCTGATTTTTGATGAGCAACAGTTTTGGCCTTCCGAGCCTCAACGGTTTCCTGGAACTTTGGAGTTATTTGATTTAGGTACAGAGGACTCGAAATATCGATACTGCGTATTCGATGCTGAACTTACGAAGAAGCTAATTGAGGGCGAGATCGCAACTGCCACGATGTTTTTCTGGGTGTCTCAAGATTCTCAGAATACTGAAAACAAATTTAACGTCAGCGTCTGCGAAGCGTTGTCTCCAGGGCAGTCCGAAGAAGATGTTCTGAAGGAAATCGAGTCACAAAATGGCAAACTCCTTGCCGTTCTGCGTCTCAATGAGCGCTTGAACAAACTCAACCCACCTCGTGATTTTGGGAATAAGGAATTGCAGAGTGAGCAGGCAGAGAACTCGACACCGGCGCCTGCACCAAAGACTCCAGAAACGCCGTCCTCAACAGACAAATCCGTTTCAGAAACCCCTCCAGTCGATCTAGCCAAACAAGCAGAATTTGCCCAGCTCAAGACTCGTTATCGCCATCTCATCGAAGAATACCGTCAGCATCGGCTTGAACTGATAGAGGTTCAGCGCAACCAATTCTTTCCGAATGCAATGCCGACACGCGAAGACGATCAAGCGGAGCAAAAGGCGAAGATTGTTTCTTATCTGGAAAACGAGCTGCGAAAAATTGAAAGCTATTATCATGAGCAAACGTCGGGTGAACTATCAGAACTTCGGCAGAAAGTGCTGGAGCAAATCAAGGTTCAGATCATTTCTGACATCAGCAAATTGGAATCTTACGTTGTCAAATTAGAGATTGAAACGATCAAAGGCCCTGTCGAAGGTCATCAAGTCGAACACTTTCAGAAAGCGATTGAGTTCTCACAACAACAGCTCGCAAAGATTCAAGAAGAACTCAAAGCAAGTTCGTTTACTGCTGCACATGCAAACGGTACAGCTACTTCGCCTCCAAGCGAGTCATTAGGGAAGGCCGATGAAAGACCAGCAGATCAACAGACACAGCCACTGGCAACGTCAGTTGAGAAACCGCTTGCTGAAGACGAATTGAATATTCTGATCGACTTTCCCGTTCCAGCCGACATCGAAATTCGACGGAGTGATCGGGTTGCAGGTAGCCCCGATAATCCGTTTAAGACGGAGTCTGGAAAGCCGGTCCCGCTTAAGCCCGGAGTCTATGATGTGGAAATCTATGTTAAAAAATTCGATCCCAAACTTCACTATTACATGGAGTTGTCGTTAACGCCCGATCTTATTTTCACCAAGTCGATCGCCAGGATAGATTCACTTCCCATCATTGTTTCCGAGAAAGATCTGATCGCTCTACACAATAGCCTGGGATCCATCACACGCGGTTATGCGATCTCCACTTCCTCGATGAGACCTGATTCGGGATATACGGTCGACTATGTGGGAGTCGATTCTGCAGGGAAATTAAACATCGACGCATCCAGGATTGGCCTTGCTTACACCAGGTTGTCGCGTCTAACGAGTGGCAAGTCTCCCGAGACACCAGCAACCGAGTCAACTAAGCCCACTGAACCGCAGCCGGAGAATCCGTCGTCCTCAGTGACTCCCCCCATTACCACTCCCAAAACCCTCGGCGTCAAATTCTCCAACGATTTCAACGCCAAACTCACTTTCGACAAACTCACGCTTCCCGAACCCAATACGGGAGTACCTCAGCCCATTCCAGCGGGCGTTCATCCGGTCACGCTCACTTACAAATCATCCGACAACAATCAGACCTTCTCCCAGCCACTGATTCTGGAAGTTCTGCCGGAAATTAACGAACTCGATATGGGCGAACTTTCAGGCGACTTTCAATTAACTCTTGATAACCTCGCGCTGATGCAAAAGGGACTCTTCGGCCAGGCCCTCGTTGCCTACGACAGACCCAACAACCGCATCACCGCCAGCGGCCGCGTTGGATCAGGAGCATTGGTTTCCCAGATTAATACGATCGTTGATCTGGAAACCATTCGCGCGGGAGCCAAAGACTTTAATTCCAATCTGCGAACTTTCGGCCGGGACCCTCAACAACGCGGTCACATCGTCGCGATTCTTTATTCGCCCGACTACGACAAGAACGTCAAGTTCCGGCATGAATACTACTCACCGGGGCGTATAGGGGGGCGAGGGGGATTTTCCGGTCGGACGAATTTGACGCTTCTGACTCCTGACGGCATCCCTGAGGTTGGGAGCGACGTCGAATTGTTCTATGTGAATGCCGATGCGTCGTCTATCGACGAACTTCGGATCGTCGCCGCTGGTCAGAAGAATGCGCCCGTTACGCAACAGTTTAATATCGGCGAAATCACCGCCAATGAAATCTATCTTTCACAGAGCGATCGGAACATTGAATCGCTACAGCCAAATCCGAACACTTCGCCGCTACATCCTCTCTCGCGGTCGTTCTTTTTCCAACAGGCACGCGACCAAGATCTCATCCTCGTCCCCAAAGACAAATACACCCCGGACACCCTCAGCACAGAAATCTGGAACAAACTCCACCCACCAGCCAAAGATTAGCGCAACTCTTTCCCACAATACTGACACGTTGTCCTTTCCGACGACGTCTCCTTCCCGCAATGCCAGCAGTTCAGCCTCGCTTGTTTCTGGCTCAGGTCAGTCACCATTTCCATCGTCTGTGAACCCAGCCACAGATACAGCGGCACGCCGATCACCAGCAGGCCGACAAAGCTGCCGCCGATCACCGCGATCCAGTACAAGAAGCTCCATGCTCCCAACATCATTCACCTGCGTCATTCATCTCGGAAGATACTTCACGCGTCTATTATATGCACGACAGGGGAGTCAAAACACAACCCTTTCCCCATTCCTTCTCCGCGACACACCCGAATTGCACGTGAATTTCCGGCCCAAACAAATTCCTTACCCAACAGCGCTACTTCCTCTTCTCAGCCCGCTTCACGCCGGATAAAGTGAGCGGCTATGACCACCTCGACCGTCCCCACCACGCCCACGCTTGCGCCCCCCATTGTCCAGCCAAGAGTTCTCTTCGGCATGGTTTGCGGGTTGCTCGCGGCCCTCTGCTACGGCAGTTCCAACGTCTGCCAGCGCTTCATCGCCGCAGAGCGGGCCGACGTCAGCTGGGCGATCTTCGTCTGTATGTTCAAGCTGCTGCCTCTCCTGATGATGGGTATCGCCGGCATGCTCTGGGCAAAATCCCAGGGACGCCCGATCAAGACCACCCGCCGCATCATGATCACCATGTTCTTCGCCGGACTCGTCATGCAATGGCCCGGCAACATCCTCATCCAGCTCGGCATGAGCTACTGCGGACTCGCCGTTTCCGTGCCGTTGTGCTTTGCCTTCATCCTGATCTCGGGCTCTCTGTTCGGAAAATGGATCCTCGGCGAAGGCATTTCAAAACGCTCGATCCTCTCTCAAGGCGTCCTCGTCATCGCAACCGGCCTGCTCGCCATCGGCGCTCCTCAAGCCGTCGACTCCGTCGCGGGCACCACCTCAACAGCCAGCATCGCGTTTGGCATCACCGTCACGATCATCTCCGGCATCGCCTTCGGCTACGTCGCAGTCCCCATGCGTGAAGCCGTCAAAGACAACGGCTCTGTCTCTGCTTCCATGGCCATGATGGCCGCGGCGGGGGTACTGAGCTGCGGCGTTGTCAGCTGTTTCACCATGACACCACAAGCCCTCTCCGATATCAACATGACCTCCTGGTCAGCCATCATCGGGCAAGGCGTTCTGACCGGCGTCGCCTACATCTTCATCAGCCTCGCTTTCGCCAACCTCAGCGTCATACAGGCCAACATCGTTAACGCCTCCCAGATCGCCCTCGCAGCCCTCGGCGGTGTCCTCGTCTTCCACGAACCCGCCACAATCTGGCTGCAACTCGGCACAGTCCTCAACATCCTCGGCTTAGTCAGCATGGACCACAAAGCCCCCGAAGAAGCCACCCCCGCAGAACTCAACGCCGTCGAAGCCATCGAAGCCTGGCCTAACCACCCCGAATCAGCCCTAGTCCACCAGACCGCCGAGGTGGCTTAGACGTCCATGCAAATCCCCGTCTGGCGTGAAACGCTCCCCGAAATCGATAGCACCAACACGTACTGCCTGACCGCTCTTCGAAACAAGCATCCCGTCAATCTCCCCTGGCTGGTCGTTGGCGAGAAGCAAACCGCCGGTCGTGGACGCGGCGAAAATCGCTGGTTCGCAGGCAATGGGGCGCTGACGTTTTCACTTGTCATCAGCCCCGCCGACTTCGACCTCAAGTCAGACACTCTGGGCCTACTCTCCCTCTCAACCGGTGTCGCCATTTGCGAAGCCCTCGAAAGCTTCTACGGACAACTCTCTCTCAAAGTGAAGTGGCCCAACGACGTCTACCTCAACGCGAAGAAGCTCGCTGGCATCCTCATCGAATCGGCCCACGGCCCCGAAGGCCCTCTCGTCATCGGCGTCGGCATCAACACTCACAACTCCCTATTGAACGCCCCTGTCGACGTCCAGCAACGCGCCATCAGCCTCGGGGACGTCCTCACAGATCTCGACTCGAACGACACTCTCGTCGACACCATCACCCAACGCATGCTGCAAAGCTATTTAGCACTCGGCCAGTCACCTGCCGAGACGTCGGAATCTCTCCGAGACCGCTTCCAGTCACGTTCCTACCTCGACCGACTCGACGTCACCATCACCACCGGAGAAACGATTCACCAGGGCATTTGCATCGGCATCGACACACGCGGCGGCCTCATCCTCCAAACCCCCGCCGGCACGAAAACCCATTACGCCGGCACCGTCCGCCTTAGAAGCGAATAGTCTCAACAGAGCCGCGACCGACAGAGAGCGCACCTATTCGCAACGACGCAACCTTTATCGCACCACACTGAACTCATTCGAATTCACATACGCCCAGGCAATATCCTCCAGCGTCTGCTGATACATCGCCAACTGCTTCTCAGCAGTTCCCGTCGCCTGATGACGCGTTGCCAGCAAGGCCCGACGAAACGCCGTCAGTTCTTTCTCCGTCGGCTCCCGTGACAACGTCTTCTGGCAGATCGATCGCACGAGCCCCTGCTCCTGCTCCGACGTCAGACGAGCCGGGTTAATGTCTCTCATCACGCTGACCGCGATCGCCTTCACGGTCTCCTGGCTCATCTCTCCGTTAATCAGTTCGAGAGCCTGAGGGACCGTTCCATCAAGGAGATTCACTTCATCATTCTCATCCGTCTGCGAAGCAATCGAGAACTGACGAATCCATTCATCGCGCCCCTTGAGATAACGATCCCAATCCTGTCGGTTCTGAGGGTACTCATCGCTCATCAGGGAAAACGAATCATATACCTGCTCCGGCGACATCGGCTTCAGATACATCTTCGAAAAGACAGGCACACCAGCCGCAAGATCGGCTTCGGGAGTCCCGGTCGTCTCGCTTGAAAGTCGATACAGATCGCTCAGACAGATCCATGTCATCAGACGCTTCGTGTCAAAGTCCGACGCAGCAAACTGCTGCGACAGGAACTGGAACAGTTCCGGATAAACAGCAGGATTGTGGCTTCCCAGATCATCGACCGGGTTCGTAAATCCATAGGTAAAGAAGTACGACCAGATGCGATTGACATACGCAGCCGCCAGTTCGTTCTTCCCCTGATTCTGCAAAATGCGAGCCAGTTCTTCGCGACGATTAACGTCGTCACCTTCCCCAATCGTCACCCCCGCGTACGAAGGAAATGCCACATGCATCACATCGTTGCGCGATTCATAGAACGTCGGCCCGCCTTGCTTCAGATTGACGAGTCGCACGCCGCCGTTGGGGCTGCTCGTCATCGTACTCATCTTGTTCTGCAGCTCTTCGCCACCCGTGACCGCCTGGATCTTCGTCTGTTTGAAGAAGCTGTTGAGCTGCCAGAAGTCGGTCTGACGAGAATCATTGAACGGGTGATTGTGACACTGCACGCACTGCATCTGCTTGCACAGGAATAAGCGAGCCGTCACCGCCGTTGCAGGGACCGCCTGATTATTGAGGTGAGCAACCAGATAATTCGCGGGCCCGTTCTCCGCAGGATTCCCCTCAGCAGAAATCAGGTCCGCAACTACTTCATCCCAGTAAGGCTTCTCATGAAAACGATTCGCCAGATATGACCGCAGTTGATTGGAATGCACGAGCGCGTTAGGACGTCTTCCCACCAGCAGCGTCGTCCAGTAGTCAGCAAAGTGAAGAGCATACGCTTCCGAAGCCAGTAACTTCTTGACGAACCGAGCCCGTTTGCCATCACCCTCAGCAGACTGAAAGCCATTCATTTCCTTGACACTGGGAATGCGTCCCCACAGGTCCATGGTCACCCGTCGCAGCCAGACATCATCACTGGCAAACTCAGCCGGTTTGACGGCCTGCTCGGTCCACTCATCATGCAGCAACTGATTGATCTTCGCGATGACGGCTTCGTCGTTAAGTGGTTTGCCATCATCAACGACAGCAACCGCATTCTGCGTCGAAGGGGTTACCATTGGCTCCAGGAACGAAGGCGGCAACCCAGGCTCTTCCTTCATCAACGGCTTGCGACCATCGGACTCAACGATCGAGTTGGCATCAGGCCCACGCATCGGTGGAGCGGTTACCGGCGTCGATACATCAGGACGAGCAACCGTCGGCTTCTGATTATCAACGACCAGCGGCGCGTCGATCTTAGGATTAGCCGCAGGCGTTTTCTCAATAACAGACGTTACCTCAGCAGACGTCTGAGGCTTGGCAACATTCTCCACGATGGTCGGTCCAGACTCGTTCTTCGGAGTCCAGAACACGAACACCCCAAACATCAATGCCAGCGACACCACCGCCCAACTGGCGGGCTTCGCCATCGCGCGACGGACGACTTTAAGTACCCGGCGTCGGCCGATCGCGGGACGACTCTGCGTCCGCTCACCGAGACGCCCTTCATCCCACAGCAACTCGCCATGCACCTGCAGATAGTCGAGGTAATACTGTGTGTAGCCAGGATGACTCATCACCAGTGCTTCGAGACGCCGCGTTTCTTCCACCGTCAATGACTGATCGCAAAGCTTGCCCAGCAACGCGGACAGCTCGTCGATAATCTCAGGCTTGATGGTGTTACTTCGGGAAGTCATGAACGACAAATCGTTGTTTTAATAAGGCTGTTTTAATGAGGGTAGTCAAGTTGTATGCGGATGTTGCTCAAGGCTCATCTCGCGACGAATACATTCCAGAAGCGTCTTGCGAATCCGCCCGATCGATTGGTAAATCGAGTTGGCAGGACGATGCAGACGCTCCGAAAGGTCTTGCGTGCTCACATCCGGATTGTACCGGTTCTCAATGATCTCGCGATCCTTAGGACGCAGTTTATTCAGACAGTTTCTCAACGCCCGTTGCTTGAGTTCAGACAGCCCATCATCCTGAGCCAACGTCGCGGAGACGATGTGCTGTAGGAATTCATCACTGTAGATCAGCTTGCTGCGTTGTTTACGTTGTCGAAACTTCAGGATCTCATAATGAGCAATCTGACAGACCCAGGCATAAAAATTCGTGCCGCGCTGAAATTGTTCCAGCTTGGTCAGGATGACGACATTCGTCTCCTGCAGAATTTCTTCAGCCTGATCGGGATTGCCCGTCGCATGCAGGATGAACACGTACAATCGACGTTGCGTCTTCGTGAAAAGACTGATCAATTCGGAATCCGCGTGAATCTGAATTTTCTTCAGCTCCCCGTCAGTTCCCGAATTGATTTCGTCAGGCTGCCCGCCTGTCAGATGGTCGTGTTCTCCAGAAGACATGCCAGAGCGCTGCTTTATGAATCAAAAGGGCTTCGGTCAGAAACTACGACAGCAGATCCGCAATCGGAGTACCGCCGTTGGCGATCTTCATCGGACGACCACGCTTGGACGTGTGAACCGTGCTCAGCGGAATGCCCATGGCTTGCGCGACTGTCGCCCACAGGTCGCCCGGCAGGTAGCTTTGGCTTTCGATACCAACGCCATCCTTATCGGTTGCCCCGACAGCACGCCCCCCCTTGAGACCACCGCCACCAATTGCCAGTGACCAGCTCGACGCCCAGTGATCCCGCCCGACATCCTGGTTGATGCGAGGTGTCCGGCCGAATTCACCCATGACCAGAACAACAACATTGTTGAGCATGCCGCGGGCCGTTAGGTCGTTCATCAGAGCAGCAACCGCCTGATCGAGAGGCGGCAGCTTGTTGTTCTTGAGGGCGTTAAAGACACCGTTGTGAAGATCCCAGCCGCCATCATTGACTTCGATGAATGGCACACCTGTCTCGACCAGACGACGAGCCATCAGCAGACCGCGTCCCAGGTTGTTATTGCCATAGGCTTCGCGTGTCTTGGCGTCTTCCTGTTCGGTCTTGAAGGCCGCCATCTGTTGAGACGTCAGCAGGTTCTTGGCCTGGACGTAAATGTCTTTGTGAGCCTGTGGCAGCTCACCCCGATTCGAGCGAATGAAGTTGTCTTCGATCACACCGAGCATCGACAGACGCTGACCAAGACGATCAGCCGTCATGTTGCGCATCTCAGCGTTGCGAATGTTTCCATTTCCATCGACAACGAACGGAGCATGCGACATCCCCAGGAAGCCCGCACTCCCGCCACCGCCACCAATGGAGATGAACGATGGAATTTCCAGATAGCTGCGTTTGGGCCCCAGTTCGTAGCTGACCACCGAACCGAAGTCTGGGTGCTCAACAGTCGGGTTCGGAACATACGCCGTATGCATGTAATAACGACCGCGAGCGTGATCCGCTTCGCGAGTACTCATCGAACGGACGACACTCATGCGATCCATCACACCGGCCAACTTCGGCAGCTGATCCGAAATCTGGAAGTCCCCCTTGGTCGCAATCGGCTTGAACTCGCCGCCGTTCTTGGATTCTGGTTTCAGATCCCACATATCGATCGTCGGGGCACCGCCACCCAGCCAGACCATAATACAGGCCTTCTCAGCCTTTTTGACCTGCTGCACGTTGGCACTCAGGTGCTCCAGAAAGCCGAGCGTCGGAACCGTCAGAGCAGCCCCCGCAGCCACGTGCTGCATGAAGTGACGTCGATCAAGAAGTGGATTGAACATGACGGGAATTTCCTTAGAAGAAGTGATAGTTCCGAGTGTCTTCGTAGGGTCCGCTGTGCGGACCAAAAGTGAACGTTTTATTCGAGTAAAGGCCGACGAGATTCAGCGCTGGTTCAACGGTCCGCTCTGCGGACCCGACAGGATTAGTAAATCAACTGAAACTCGTTGCTGTTGAGCAACGCCCAGTAGAGATCTTCGTACGCTTCACGGATCGTGGCTTTGCGGTTCAAAACCGGACGGAGTTGATTCAATTCCGCTCGTGTCGGAGACCGGCTGAGAACTGTCTGATACAGCTCTTGCACGACGTCGTTTGGATCCTTCGCAGCCGCAATGACCTGCTGCAGACGAGTCGCCTGATTCTCCGCGAGAGCACGGTTAATCAGTTCGCCGTTCATCATCATCAGGGCTTGTGGGATCGTTCCGTTGAAGTTGGTCGATTCGTCATTCTCATCGGTCCCGAAGGTCGTGATGAATTGCTGTAACCAGCGCTGACGATCCGCTTGAGCCTGTTCCAGGTTAAGTTCACCAGCCTGAGCAGGCAGCGTCGCGACGAGCATGGAGTCATAAACCTGTTCTGCCGTCATCGCCTTGACATACATCCGACTGAACAACGGCGACTCTCCCGCAGCGGGGTTATCGATCTCGTTGGAATTGCTGAACTTACTTTCCAGCTGATACGACTCACAGCTGACAATCCACGCCATCAACTGCTTGACGTTGTAATTCGACTCCGCAAACTTCGCTGTCAGGAATTCCAGCAGCTCAGGATTCGATGGTGGGTTGTGAGGTCCGATGTCATCGACAGGTCGAGTGAATCCATAGCCGAAGAAATGAGCCCACATTCGATTGACGAAGGCCCGGGCAACGTGACGTTCTTCATCCGCTCTCAGCAGTTCACCAAACACCATGCGTCGGTTGACCTTCTCATCAGGCCCAATCTGCTTGCCGAAGTAGTTCGGATAAGCGACCTGCATGACACCGTTGCGTTTTTCAAAGTAGACCGGACCATTGAACTGCCCGTTGAGCAGTTCCGAGTAGTCGTCCACTTGACGTCCCGAATTGGGATCAAGTTTGCGGTGATCAACACGACGAGCTTCTTTCAGGAAGCTGTTAAATTCCCAGAACTGCGAGTGTTGCCACTCATTGAACGGGTGGTTATGACACTGAGTACATTGCACCTGAATCCCCAGGAACAGACGAGTCGTCTTGGCAGTTGCCTGAACGCCTCCATCACGATCCTGCATCTGGCTCAGCAGATAATTGACCGCACCATTCTCATCAAAACGACCTTCCGCCGTCACGAGATCAAACACCATCTCGTTCCAGGGCTTGTTCTTGGCCAGCGATTCACGCAGATACTTCTGCATTCCCTCACGACTCGTCCGGTCGGGGGTTCCCTGACCGATCATCAGGTTGGTCCAGACAGTCGTCCAGTTTTTCACATAGTCAGGATGATCCAGCAGACGCAGGATCGCATGCTGGCGTTTGGCTTTGTCTTTATCGGCGTTAAACGCAGCGACTTCTTTGGAGGTCGGGATGTGCCCGTGCACATCAAGTGTGACCCGACGCAGCCACTCACCATCGGCAGCCCGAGCAGACGGCTTGACGTCATTGTCTTCCCACCCCTGCTTGATCATGCGGTTGATTTCCGCCACGATCTGCTCATCTTCGCCACTCATGCGAACCGACTGGGCAGACAGCGATGGCACAGCCATCAAGCTGACACACATGACAAACGTGATTCGAAGGGCGATAGCTCGCATGGTTGAGGTCTTCCCAGACAGACACAGATGGGACCGGAACATCAGATGTGATCGCTCAGAACACTCTGGCAAAAGTTCTCAGACGAAATAGAACCGCCGGAACGCCACAAGTCGTTGTGATTGATTATTTTGCCCACAGTTATACCTGCAAAGCGACCCCGACGTTCGAGAGGATTTCACCGAAAAAATTTCGAAACACCACAATATTCTTCGCAGCCGTGTCGAACCGGTCCAGACGTCCCCCGTTTCGCCCGCCCGCACGTCGTGAAAAATCCCCCCCACCCTTGCAGTGCTTAACATTTCTCGAAACAATACGTCCCGCTGACCAGCTCACCGACACATTTCACAAGTGAAGCCAAATCCATGAACTTCCACGACTTAACGCGACAGTTGCAAAAAGACAACGGCTCAAAAATCGTCCTTCTCGTCGCCGACGGCCTCGGCGGCCTGCCACTCACTCCCGGCGGCAAAACCGAACTCGAAACCGCCAAGACCCCGAACCTCGACGCCCTCGCCAAAGCCGGCGTCCTCGGTCTCTCGACTCCCGTCATCCCCGGAATCACCCCGGGTTCAGGCCCCGGCCACCTCGGACTGTTCGGCTACGATCCTCTCGAATACAACATCGGCCGCGGCGTTCTCGAAGCCCTCGGCATCGATTTCGAACTCGGCGATAAAGACGTCGCGATCCGCGGCAACTTCTGCTCCCTCGACGACAAAGGGGACATTTCGGACCGTCGTGCAGGTCGCATTTCGTCCGACATCGCTGCCAAGCTGTGTGAGAAACTCGACAAAATCACCATCCCCGGCGTCGAAGTCTTCGTCCGACACGTCAAAGAATACCGCCTCGTCATCGTCTTCCGTGGCGATGGACTCGAAGGGGATGTCGCCGATACAGACCCCCAGAAGACCGGCGTTCCTCCCCTCGAACCACATGCCCGTTCTGCTGGTTCAAAGAAAACCGCCGAAGTCGCGACCGCGTTCCTCAAACAGGCCCGCGAAGTCCTCAAAGGTGATTTTCCCGCCAACTTCCTGACCCTCCGCGGCATCGACTGCAAGCCGGTCATCCCGACCTTCAAGGAAGTCTATGGCGTCCGCCCGGCTGCCATCGCTGTCTATCCGATGTATCGCGGCCTGGCCCGTCTGGTCAGCATGGACATCCTCGACGCCGGCCAGACTCTCGATGATCAGTGTGAACGCCTGAAATCATCGTGGAATGATTACGACTTCTTCTTCATGCACTTCAAATACACCGACTCCACCGGCGAAGACGGCAACTTCGACGCTAAGGTCAAACGCATCGAAGAACTCGACGCCGCGATCCCGAAAATCACCGCCCTCAAGCCAGACGTCCTCATCGTCACAGGTGACCACAGCACCCCCGCCAAGATGAAGTCACACAGCTTCCACCCCGTCCCAGTCCTGCTCTCGTCCGACATGGTCCGCACCGACGCCTGCGAATCCTTCGGCGAAGCCAGTTGCCTCTCCGGCGGCCTCGGCCAGTTCCAGGCCAAATACCTGATGAGCTTCGCCTTAGCCCACGCCGGCCGCTTTGAGAAATACGGGGCGTAGGTTTTGGCCAAATGCAAAACGAAAAAGGGAGGCGACAAGCCTCCCTTTTTTTACGTACATCGGGAGGGCGAGGCTCCGTCCGAGCCGCTGTCCCGCGTTGCAACCTATCATCGACTTCTCGACGCCAATCTCACTCTCTTCCTCTGAGGCCTGAAGGGCCGTTATCTACCAGCCCAGGGTGAAACCCTGGGTATGTGATGCGAAAGAGAAGTTTCCGTCCTGAAAGGACGGCTCACGTAATACCCCGCGCTGACCCACCCCTGCAGGGTGGCGATGTTTGATCTGCCCGCTCACCCAGGGTTTCACCCTGGGCTGACAGAATCCGTCCCTACAGGACGGGAATCAAATGCACGGAAGCCTTCGTCGTCTACTTCACTGCTATAGTTTCGCAATGCAAAGGAGCGGCTCACACGGAGGTTCGCCCTCCCGCTCCGCAAAAATCACTCCACCGAAAACGCATACACCGTATGATGCTCATACGTCTCACCCGGTTTGAACACGCTCTTGGGAAAGCTTGGCGTGTTGACGGCGTTAGGATAGTTCTGGGTTTCGAGACAGAACGCACTCTTCTTGCCATACGGTTTGCCACCTTTACCCGCGGGCACGGTCATGCCGTTGGCGGTGTAAAGCTGAATCCCTGGCTGGTCGGTGTAACACTCCATCACCCGCCCTGACTTCGTATCAACGACGCGAGCTGCGAGCACCACGCCCGGGCCTTGGCGGTTGATGACGTAATTGTGGTCATAGCCTCCCGTCTGAGGCAGTTGCTCGATCCGATCGCCAATCGGCGTCGGCTGGCGGAAATCGAGCGGCGTTCCGGCAACGCTCGCCAGTTCGCCCGTTGGGATCAACCCTTCGTCAACAGCCGTGAAGCGGTCTGCGTTGATCATCATGATCTGATCAGCGACCGACTTCGCCCCTTCGCCAGCGAGGTTGAAGTAGGAGTGATTCGTCAGATTGATTGGGGTGGCTTTGTCGGTCGTCGCGGTGTAGTCGATCTTGAGTTCGTTCTTCTCGGTCAGCGTGAAGGTGACGACGAACGCAACATTCCCCGGATACCCTTCTTCCCCATCGGGACTGGTGAAGGTGAAGCGAACAGCGTTCTCTGCTTCGAGAGGCGTTGCCTTCCAGATGACTTTATCAAGACTTCGCTTCAGACCGCCATGAAGGGCGTTCTTGCCATTATTGACAGGAACCTGATATTCAACTCCCTCGATCGTGAACTTGCCAAACGCGATGCGGTTGGCAACTCGCCCCGTGGTGCAGCCGAAGTAGGGGTTGTGTGGCCCTTCAAAGCCAGTGACGTCATCAAAGCCGAGCAGGACGTCGGCTTTGGTTCCATCGCGTCCAGGGACAATAATCTTCGTCAGCGTCGCGCCGCGCGTCATCACGCCGACTTCCATCCCCTTGCTGTTGGTGAGGGTGTACTCGACGACCTTGTCGCCGTTTTTTGTTACGCCGAAATCCGCTGAGACCACGCCAGCCACTCCTGAATCAAAACATGTCAAAATGAAGGCAAGGAGACAAATCAGACGCTTCATGGAAAGCTCCGAGCCGGGGTTGAAGAAGATTTTACCACAGAGGACACCGAGGTCACGGGGAAGAGGTAAATCGACTAGTGTTTCATAGTAACGTATCGCACCATAGGCTCGCGAATAGCCTAAGGGCATTTTCGAAAAAGCAGAGAGGCAGATAAGCCATTGTCTGACTTTTCTACCTCTCTGTGAACTCTGTGTCCTCGGTGGCTAAGTTTCTTTTTCTTAACCTTTGCGAGATGGCTCGATCAGAACCTTCATCAGGCCTGGAGCACCCTTGTAAAGTTTCTCGAACCAGGCTGGGCCTTCTTCGAGAGTGGCAGTGGCAGAGATCAGAGGTTCGACGTTGATCAAGCCGCGAGACAGCAGGTCGATACACTCTGGATATTCGCCGTTGCAGCCACAGGTTCCCTGCAGGCGGACTTCTCGGGTGACGACCGACTGCAGTGGCAGGTTGACTTCGGGAGAGAGGTTACCGACCAGCGTGACGGTTCCCCCTTTGCGAACGCAGTCGATGGCGGTCTTGATGGTCGGAGCAGCCCCGACCACTTCCGCACAGATATCGGCCCCGCGTCCGCCGGTCAGTTCCTTAACCTTGGCAGCGACGTCGCATTCCTTCGGATTGAGACCGACATCCGCTCCGAGCAACTTGGCTGTCTTGAGCTTCTCATTATCGAGGTCGACCGCGATGACCTGACTGGCCCCTTTCAGCTTCAACGTCTGCACGACGAGCAGACCGATCATCCCGGCTCCGACGACCACTGCGGTATCGCCAAGTGTCACCGGCGTGACGTTGGCAGCATGCACAGCGACCGAGACTGGCTCGATCATCGCCGCCTGTCGGAAGCTGACGGTCTCAGGAATCTTGTAGACGATCTGCTGAGGAACACGAATCAACTCCGCAAAGGCGCCGTGCTGACGATACTCGCCACACGAAACCCCCAGCACACGTCGGTTATCACACAGATTGCGCTGACCACGCAGGCAGAAGTGACACTTCCCGCAGAAGACCATCGAATCAAACGTGACCCGATCGCCCACGGCAAACGAAGTCACTTCGGCACCGATCTTCGAGATGATCCCGGCTGCTTCGTGTCCCATGATCAGCGGCGGGATACGTCGTCCCGTGCTGCCGTCGTAACCGTGGATATCGCTGCCGCAGATCCCGCAGGCTTCGACCGCGACAATCACATCCAGCGGCCCACATTCCGGAGACGGGAAGTCCTGAAGATCGAGTTTCTTGTATTCGTTGAGCACCATCGCGCGCATAAGGTCACCTGTTTGAAAGTCCCTTCTCCCTCGGGGAGAAGGTGGCCGAGTCTTCGAGGTCGGATGAGGGAAGGCTTCAATCGCCTCCACTCAACCGCCTCTGTTAAAAATTACGGTTTCGGATCGTGGGCGTTGTTCGCGGTGTGGCCTTCTTTGTAGTGTTCGGCCAGGAAGTCGCGACCAAAGTCTCCTTTGAAGTCTCGCAGGACCGCATGGATGTGATTGTGGTTGTTCTGAGAGTTGGCAAACTCGATCAGAAACTCCGGGCTCACGATGCGGTAATAATGCTGTTGTCCCAGTTCGGTCCCGCCCGACCAGGCAAATCGCAGGCCTTTGCCATCTTCGAGCAGCCCCTTGTATTTCGTCCCTTGAAGAATCTCGGGCTGGAAACGTCCCAGGTAGACATTGACCAGTGAGACCAGTTTCTGCTGCTGTTCAGCCGTCAGGTCTTCGTAGACCAGTCCATGTTGTTCGAAGGTTTCCCGCTTTGCGGTTCGATCATCGGACGTGATGACTTCGTCGACATTCTTGCCCGGGATCATGACTTTCTTCATCTGCTCAGCCGTCAGCGTTTTGACGAGGTCAAGCGCCATCCGCTCTTCGCCGACCAGCACTTCGGTCCCCTTCATCGGCCCTTCTTGAATGATGGCCGGGTTGGTTCCAAAGAACGACGGGGTGACAGAGAATTTCTTGCCTTCGATAATCGTGACGTTGACCGACAGGTGGTGACCTTCAAATCGCCAGCCCCAGGTCCCTGTTGCGCTTGGTGTTCCGAAGATCGAAACGTAATAACGCTGCGGATTGCGGATCTCGTTCCCTTTTTCGAGTTCGAACAGGAACTGCTCCAGCGACATGATCGACATCGCTTCGAGGAAACCGCGATTTGACAGCGCCGTCGCCGGCAGGGCCTTCGCGAGGTTCTTCTGGTTGGGCTGCATCTGCTCGATCGTCAGCCCCTTGCGAGCAGCTTCCGGCTTGATGAATTTATCGGGGACGAAGTGGAAATCTTCCCGCTCTTCATCGCCGAATTCAAAGACGACTTGCTTGCGCTGTTCTTCCGTCAACGACATCAGCAGGCGATTGGCCGCCGTCGCCATCAACTCGGCCACTTGAGGAGCCGACTTCGCGCCAGCAGTTCCATGGCCCGGGTGTCCCCAAGTCGATCGCGTGCCTGCAAAGACGAGACAGGAGATCGCCAGACAGATTGCAGCCAGAGATTTTTTCATCACATTCCTCATCGAGAGCATTCACGAGTGATCAGACGAATCAATATTCACTCACCCGTTATAGAAAAACTCTCACATAAACACAAAGCCGCCGACGACTCGTAGGGTGCTGGTGAGGCTCCGCGAACCGCACCTGTTGTTCGATCACTTTGCAAGGAGGCTCGCAAGAGGGAGAAGATTTCATGGGATTCCACTGGAATTGTCAACGAGCCGGGCCGCAATGATGTCTGGATAACCTCTCGGCGATCGCATCCACTCCCGGTGCGGTTCGCAGACTCACCCGCACCCTACTGCAAACCCTTATATAAACGTCTGCACGGTTGGCTTGATGACCATTTCCAGGACATTCGCCCGCGGAGGCAGCTTCGCGATCATGATGACAGCCGCTGCGACATCTTCCGGCTGCACCATCGCAGCCCGGGCTTCTGCGCTGGGCGGGACGGGGCGTCGGTCTAGAATCGCCGTTGCGACTTCGCCCGGGTAAATAGTCGTCACGCGGATGCCGTGCTTCTTCTCTTCTTCCGCGACCGCCGTCCCGAGCGCCGAAACAGCAAATTTCGAAGCACAATACGCCACCCCTGCCAGTCCCGCGATCGCGCGCAGCCCGGCAATCGAGGCGACGCTGATGATCAGCCCGTCTTTCTGCTCCCGCATCCCCGGCAGGACGGCCGCCATACAGTTGTAGGCTCCGGTGGCATTCGTCGTCAGCACTTTATCCCAGTCTTCAGGGACCATCTCAGCCATGGACCGCTTGGCGATATTGATCCCGGCGGAGTTGATCAGGATATCGACGCCACCCAGGATCTCTTTAGCCCAGACGAAAAACGTCTCGACGCTCGTCCGGTCCGCCACATCGAGCGGGTGATAGCCAACAGTGTGCTCTCCAGAAATCCCCTCGGCGACGACTTTCAGCTTCTCGACTGTCCGGCCGCCGATGACCACTCTGCAACCTTCAGCCGCAAGCGCCTTGGCGATCCCTTCGCCGATTCCCGACCCGCCCCCGGTAATGACCACCCGTTTTCCTGACAGTTCCGACATGACTGATCCGTTTCCTGCTGAGCGTCACGCTATTCAACGTGAGAATGTATGAACTTGAGGATGTATTTTGTCGCCTTGATCTATCGTACGCTTCGCGACGCAAATACACAACGATCGCTTGAAACCCTTCCGTTTGCCGTCCGAATCGGTTTTCTGTAAGGTGGCATCAACAAAACGGCACTTTTTTGCGCTCGCTGACAACCCCCGGTGACTGATGCTAACTCCCGAATCGACTCCGAACAACCACGCCGTCGAGCCGCCACGCAGCCTCGGGCGAATCCTGTTGCAGATGGGCCCCGGGCTCATCATCGCAGGCTCGATCGTTGGGTCGGGTGAACTCATCTCGACGACCAAAACCGGCGCCCAGTCCGGGGTCACCCTGCTGTGGCTCATTCTCTTCGGCTGCATCATCAAAGTCTTCGCCCAGGTCGAGATCGGTCGACACACAATTCTGACCGGCCAATCCTCTCTCCGCGCACTCAACAGCGTCCCCGGTAAGATCGGGCCGATCAACTTCATCCTCTGGACCTGGATCGCGATGATGCTCGTCAGCGTCGTCCAGCTTGGCGGGATCGTTGGAGGCGTCGGCCAGTCCCTCGCGATCGCCTGCCCGATCACCCGCGATTACGTCAACGCGATCGCGATCCCCAGCAAAGGGGAACTCAAACATTACATTAAGTACCGCAACGCCATCGACACCCAGCACGAATCCTTCACCTCCCTGCCCGACGAAGAGCAGACACGCCTCCTACGAGGCATCGACCGCATCGAACAACAACTCTCGATCGCTGGCTCTCCCGGTGAGGAAGCCCTCAGACTCGTACGAGAAACTGGGGATTGGGCAGACCCTTATACCTATGACGATAAACTCTGGGCACTGATCATGGCCGTCCTGACATCCTATCTGCTTTACGTCGGATCCTACTCACTGCTGCAGAACCTTACGACCGCCTTCGTCTTCACCTTCACACTCGTGACAATCGGCAACGTCGTCGCCTTACAATTCACCCCCAACTGGGCGGTCACCTCGACACAGGTTCTTGAAGGCCTCTCCTTCAAACTGCCGCCGAAGACGTCATCCTCCAATCCCCTCAGCACCGCGCTGGATGCTTTCGGCGTCATCGGCGTCGGAGCAGCAGAGCTGATTCAATACCCTTACTGGTGCTTAGAGAAAGGCTACGCCAAACACGTCGGCTACCGCGACAACAGCGAAGCCTGGGCGACCCGCGCGACCGGCTGGATCAAGATTATGATGCTCGATTCGTTTCTCTCGATGATCGTCTACACGATCGCGACCGTCGCATTCCTGATCCTCGGCGCCTCTGTCTTGTACCCCGAAGGTCTCGACCCCGACGGCATGCGGATGGTGAGTACACTCGCAGCCGCGTATCGCCCCATCTTCGGCATCTACGCCAGCTGGCTGTTCCTGCTGGGAGCATTCTGCGTCTTGTTCTCAACGTTTCTGGTCGCCAACGCTGGCCACGCCCATACCCTCGCTGACTTCTTCAGCATGCTTGGCTGGCGAAAAGACACCAGCGAGGTCGCATCGAATCGAAACATCGCCACCTGGGGAGCAGTCTTGCCGATGCTCAACTTCGCGATGTACTGCACCGGTGCCAATCCTGTCCGGGCGATCCTGCTCGCCGGCATGATGCAGGCCCTCCTGCTCCCGATGATCGGTATCGGCACGCTGATGTTCCGCTACTCCAACAAAGACCCCCGCTTCAAACCCGCCCTCTGGTGGGACATCTGCCTGATCCTCTCCGTCCTCTCCTTCATCACGATTGCCAGCTGGACCCTCTACGAAAAAGGCCGCTACCTCCTAAGCCTGCTCGCGTAGGGTCCGCTGTGCGGACCGTAAATCGCGTGAGTGAAAAGTTTGGGAGTGAATGGGTGTTGGTTGACATTCCATCCTCAATAGATGGTCCGCACAGCGGACCCTACAAAAACTACTCCTGCGATTTCACCTGAATCTTCAACCCCTGCATCAACTCAATCGTGGGCAGGAACAGCGCAATCGGAAAAGGCGACTCACCCGCCAGGCTCGATTGTGCCAGCTTGATATGCCCCGCTCCAATCCCTCCTTGACCCAGCGTGGCATCGACCGGCAGCCAGCGGTCGCCAACCCAGGCTTCTGTCCACATGTGACCTCCGAAAGAATTCAGCGCATCGACATAAACCAGCCCTACACAAACGCGCGATGGAATCTCTTTCACCCGCAACAGCGCAGCCAGCAGAACCGCATGCTCCGTACAATCACCCTGCAATGACTTCGCAACTTCCGCAGCCGTCGCAAATGCAGTACTGAAATCCTTCCGATTGAGACGCTTAAAGACTTCCTTCTCGAGCGCGAGCGCCTTCTCTCCCGGCGTCCCCGTCACATTGATCGCCTTCGCCAGCGCCATGAGCTCAGGATCTTTCAGCTCCAGGTACAACGAAGACGCCAGGTACTCATCGGGTTTGACCTGATTGAGATCGGCCTCAGGATTGACGGGGAACTTGCCCTCCGCATCGATTTCGATCTGGATGATCCGCTGATCGCCGGATTTCTTCTCAGTGACCTTCTGATACCTCCCGCTGGGAATCTGGCTGATACTCGAAGATGAGGGCACGCTGAGCGAGTACATCGCATGGCGCGTCCGGTGCCCCTTCTCCAGAGGCGGTGTCGGCTTGACCAGCGAGTTCATTCCAATATCAATCATCTTCGGCATGATCTCGGTCAGCGCGATCTCCTTGGTCGTTGCCTGCGTGACCAGGTTCATCCCCATCTGCTGAACTTCACTCCGCACGAATTTATTCTTCGCATCGAGAAAAACTTTACTCACCGTCCCCGGCAGCAGACTGCTCTTCTCCAGGATGACGTTATACGTCCTTTCCTTGCCCGCCTTGTCTTTAACGACGACCTCCCCTTGCCCGGTATGCGTAATCGTCGCGATCTGGCTGTACTCAGCCATAAAGACTTTCATCTGTCGGACATCTCCCTTTTTCAAGGGCTTCGTCTCAAGCAGGTAAGAGGCGTAATCTGCACTCATAAAGTCATCGTTCCAGGGAATTTCTTTCTTCGCCTGCGAATTGCCGGTCCCCGTTGTGACTTTCATGACTTTCCCGTCGCGCACACCGCTGCTGGTGATCGACATGAGAGGCTTGTTGTCCATCTCGAACTGAAACGACTTCACGTTCCCATCCGCCGACTGCACAGTGACATGGGTTGCATCAATGGCAATCGTCTGTCCGAACCGGCTGACTTCCAGGTGCTCGTTGGACGTAAAGGTGAGCTCACCATCCTGACCGACACTTCGCGCCGATTTGCGATAACCCGCAGGGTTGCCATCAATCAGAATCTGTTCCCACGTCTCTTCGCTCTCTGCAGCAAAGATGCTGGGCTGCAGACAGAAAAAACTACAAACAATCAGACAATAGATTGTAAAAAATCGACTCAAGTTGACGTGACCTGCCCGCATGCTTGCTCCTTCGCCTGACTTCGTGATTCACAATTTTCATTTTCAGGCAGATGCCGCACTCCGTCATTACGACTCATACGACCGTCATCCCCCGCCGCGACCACCAATTGACTGAGAAGACTCGACGACGTTTTCTGCCCTTACAGTTTCTCTGCTTTACCCAACCGTTGCAACCGGACCTCGCCCCTATCAGGACAAGTCATCGCATCTTCCATACGTGGTCTGTTGCACAAACTCGACGTCCCATTTTCTTCGTCGCAATTTTTCTGCTCCGACCACCTCGAAAAACACATGCTATGGTTTTCTCGTTCAACGGAACAAAAACAGCATGGACGGCTCACATCTTCGCTCTCGGACGAGAACGAAGTGGATCGGAGGGAGTCCCAATCATTGAGCCGCACGACGTCGGCCGGGCATGTCCGCCCTTACAAACTCCGCACGTCATACAATACACGTTAGGTCGTTACCAATGGGTTTCTTGCGTAAAACAACCACACACGGCAGCCGCGGCACCTCCCCGGGGACAAGCCATCCGAACGCCTTCGATGCGCTGAACGAAGATCAGATCCAGCGTCACCTGAAGACGGCCCGTTACGGCAGCTTCCTGCTGTCAGACGCCGTTCGGCCTTCCTTCAATCTGGAAGTCGTTCCCAGTGCAGGTTTCCGTCAGGAGATCTACAAAGACAAAGACACCGGAGCCAATATCCCGGTCATTATGGCCGCTCAAACGCGTGAATCGGTCATGGACCTGTTCATCGACCTGCTCGAACCGCTCGGCGATGAGGTCGATGTCGTCCTCGAGACCAGCCACAACCAGAACGGCGATAAGCACGAAGACCTCCACCGCGAGTCCATCGACCTGCCGGTCCTCCGTAGCATCCTGTACGACTACGAAGACCTGCTCGTCAACGATGGCTGCACCGGCATCGCCGTCCTCAATCCGCACATCCCTCTCGAAGTCCAGTTCGATGAGCACAAGCTGATCATCATGTACGGCGAAGAGACCGACGCCTTCGTCGACATCCTCGAATCGTACAACGTCCAGAAACGAGAAGGTATCCGCTTCATCACCGAAGCCGAACACGTTCACTCGACCAGCGAAGAATACATCCGTCGCTTCGAAGAACTCAAATACCACCTCGGTATTGAGCGATAGTCTGAAAAGGCGCTGGGCGTTAGGCGCTAGGCGTTAGGAAAACGCAGAGTAAAAAACGTACACGTCACGATAGTCAGATTTGATCGATGGGAGTCGAGCAAACGGTGAGGAACACCATTTGCTCTTCTTCCTAGCGCCTAGTGCCCAACGCCTAGCGCCTTTCCTAGACGACCCTTCTCCCCAAGAGGTCTCTTCTCCATGAAAATGTTTTTTCAAGCCATTGTGCTTTTGCTGCTGTCTGCGCCCGCATGCGCATGGGTGATCGAGCATCAACAGGAACTGCTGACGTACTCAGCCGCGACATACGACTGGTACAAGACACAGGCAGCCAGCCTGGCGCCAACGCCTGTCCCCTCCGACGGGACATGGTCGAGCACACCAGCCACCTCATTAGAAGGCCCAATCGCCTCAACCAGCGCCCCGCCATTCGCCGGCCTCTCGCTTGGTTCGCCAGCGCTCTGGGAAACGCCCGCCCTCTCGCCGACACCGGTCAAGACTGCTCCGTCGGAATCAAACACTCCGTCATCCACACTGGGCAATGCCGCAACATGGGGTGAAAGTGAATCGTCGGCCCCCGCAACCGATGCTCCGATCGCCAGCGCGGATAGCCCTCTGTTCCCATTTGATCCAGAAGTGATTGAACGCGCCGTCGAACAAGCCCAGAACCTGATCGCACAAGCCGGTTCATCCTATGCACCGCCCGCATCAAACATCATCTCGACCACTTCAGGCAGTACGCCGATCTTCGAAACGAGCATGCAGACAGGCAGCGATGCGACCGTTCGATGGTATCGCGGCCCTCAGACCACAGACAAGCAGAACTTCGAATATGCTCTCGTCGGCAAAGGCAACTTCAAAGTCATGATCCTGGGAAGCCTCTACGGCGATGAAACATCGTCGGCCCTCTTCATGGACCGCCTGCTGTTCAACCTCAACAAGAACATCAAGCCCGAACAGGATCTCCAGGTCCTTCTGATCCGCTCTGGCAATCCTGATGGATTAAAGTTCGCCCGCGCGACCAACTCTGCCAACGTCCTGCTCGACCAGAACTTCATCCCTGCTCCACAAGTCGTAGCCGGCCAGCAAGCCGTCGCCAAACCAGCCAACCAACCAGAAATTGTGATCCTCACTCGTTACGTCTCTGAGTTCAAACCAAGCCGAGTTCTCCATGTTCGTACCACCCGCAATAACCGCGGGATGATCGAATACGGCACTCACGACGAATCCATCGCTGCTCTGGTCTCTCAGCAAAGTGATTATGTCATCGAAAGCCTGGAGGGCAAAGTCCCCGCCAACTCACTGGCTGCGCACGTCCTGTCTGATAAATCGCGCTCCTATGTCAACGTCTACCTCCCCCTGGGCAACCACAACGTCGACGATGCCTGGATGCAACACCGACAGATGATCCTCAATTCCCTCAAACCACAAAAACTGGATGGCCTCTCCATTCTCAAGCAGAAACTTCAACAGCAAGCCCCCTCACAAAGCCCCGTCAACCTGATGAAGCCAGAAGGGATTCCCGTCTCCAACGAAAACCTGCCCGGCCAGGACCCCAATAAGGTCGTCCCCTTCGGCGTCAGCTTCGGCAAAGAACCAATGGATCCCCTGAGCACTAAAGGCAGCGTCGAACTCCTCCCGTCACCAGCCGAGTTCAAAGACTCGACCGTCGACCCACGCAACATCGGCTACTTCGAACTCCCACCCCCTCCAGGCGCTCAATAACATTCAGCCACGTAGGGTCCGCTGTGCGGGCCATCAATCGACTTTCCACCGTGACTGTGTGCATAGGCCTTATTAAGGCCTGTATTGTTCTTCTGTCTCCACCGCAAACACGGTCCTCACAGCGGACCCTACAGCCTGCATCGAATTCCACACCGCGCATAAAAAAAGAAAACGGCGTGGAGACCACGGCCGTTTTCTTGTGTGTTTTCGTTGCACCGAGGCAAACCCCGTCGCAGCGATCCCTGAGGACTCCCGAAAGAGCCAGGCAGGAACTACTTAGCTGCTTTTTTAGGAGCGGCCTTCTTTGGAGCTGCGGCCTTTTTAGGGGCTGCTGCTTTCTTAGGGGCTGCTGCCTTCTTTGGAGCTGCGGCCTTCTTAGGGGCTGCTGCTTTTTTAGGGGCTGCTTTCTTTGGTGCTGGTGCTTTCTTGGCCACGTAAATTCCTCCTTACGAAATGCCTTTGTGAAACCACCTGCCGTAGCTACCGGGCTAAATCAGCAAGTTGTTCACAATGAAAAAAATTGGGATCATCAACCTTGAAGACCCCTGAATCCCAAAAGAACCGAACTGCTTTGAACCTCACTCGAGAACAACCAGATTGACTTCAGGCACGCTGTGATTTCTACAGCGAGCAGTCGTCAAAATTTTTGTGTCGGTGTGAAGTCTCCGCAGTACGTGATTTGAATTTGCAGAATCCTAAAGCTTTCAAGGAATAACGCAAGACATTTATCAACTCAAAATCATGACCATGACTTGGCATGATGCTTCGAGAGCCCCTTTTTACCGCCCCAAACAAGCCTGCTTCAATCGCGCTCGTGAACGCCTGCGATCAAACATGGAAGTCATCATCAGACCACTCAGAGTTTCTCCATATCGTATCGATAAGTTTCGCTACGATAGCGATGTTGCCCGATAGCACATTTGCTCGCGCTCATCGTAGTGATCATGACGAGAGGCCATGAAAAATTTTTGACAATTTTTCATTTTCTTTTTCATTCTCATCCTCAATGTCCACTTCAATGAGCCATCCACATGCTCAGACAACATCATCTCATCATGCAAACGTGATCATGATCACGTCTCTTCATCGCCATCATCACATCATCATGACCTCGACATGACATCCCGTCCCGCTCTTCAACACCTCTGATCGCGCGCGTTCAACAATCACTTCCGCGCACGCTCATCAATCATGACGTTCTCTCGTCGAACGAACTCAGCATGACCTCACACCTGCTCAAACACCTCTTTCATGTGTGCCAGACTCAGCCGCGCCACCTCTTCACTGCTCGGCTCATAACGAAACACTTCCAACGACAGCCAGCCTGCATAATTCGTCTCCTTTAATGCCTTCACCACCGGCTGAAAGTCAGTTTTACCCATCCCCGGCCCCAGAAGATTACTGTCGTTCAGATGGAAGTGCGATGTGTAACGCGCGAACTGATGAATCAGATCGACAAGTCCTGTTGGTTCATCCAACATCGCCTTGATGTCCTGATGCAGCGCGACGTTCGGATGGCCAATACGCTCAATCATCTCAACGGCTTCCGCGCAGGTGTTGCAGAAGTTCGTCTCTTTGCGACCAAGAGGTTCAATGCACAACGTCACATGACGCGTCTCAAGGTCACTCGTAATAGAGGAGAGAATGCCACAGGCGTTCTCGAACGCCTGTTCGCGCGTCATTCCTTCTTCGATATTGCGCTGCAGCGGAGACCCGAGCACCATGATCGTTCCCCCCAGGTCACCACACAGATGCACCAGCCCTCTTAAATACTCAGCCGTCTTTGTTCGCGTTGCATCATCAGCGGTCGTCAGATGGTAACCATTCGTCTTCGCAAGCAACCAATGCAGACCAATGATCGTCAGACCATGCTCGCTGGCGACCTCTTTCATTCGACGTCGCTCTTCAGCAGAGAGTTCTGTCGGCGCACTTCCCAGAGTAAACGGCGCCACCTCGATCCCCTGGTACCCCAACTTCGCAATCATCTGACATTGCTCATCCCAGCTCAGGCCTTCAAACATTTCCTGGCAGATCGCCATCCGTTGTTCCATGGTCGTCATTTCGGTCTCCGCATCGTGGTCTCGGTGGAATGTCAAACTTTAACGATTAGCTCAACTGGCGACTCTGCAGCTACTGCCCAGGCAACGCTGAGTTTACCCGATAGGCTTAGCAGCGAAACTCTGAGCATGGTAATGGCTGTGACCGTTTTTTCGAGCGATCAGACCCCTTCCAGGTGCACACATCATCAATCCGCTCAGAACAAGCGTCGATATTTTCGATGCTGATCCCTCGTGCCTGCCGATCTTATGTGGAACACAGCCTGATTCAGACCTGTCTGACGTCAAACCGTTCCGGTTGTTCTGGTCATTACGACTACACAATCCGCGAAGTTTGAGTTGTCCAGGAAACCTCAAAAGGCTGTGACGGATCTTCAGAGGCACCGTCATTGACGACGAAAGCAGTAGATGTGTGCACCCGCATCTGTTGCCCAATTTAAATTTCATAAGCGAGACGTGAAATGAAACGCGCCACATTCATCTTCAGCTTTGCTGCGTTGTGCCTGGTTATGGGCCAAATGCAGCAGGCAATGGCTGGCTACTGTGGAGCCGCCAGCTACCAATACTGTCCCGAAGAGCAATGCGCTCTCAACGGCGACTACATCCAGGCCGTCAGCCACAGCACTGACTGCTACAAAGTCGTGAAAAAGACCGTCTGGGAAAACCAGGAATTCACCTGCTACAAAACCGTGCAGGACACCATCTGCGAGCAAGTCCCCGTCACCTGCCGCAAGCAGATCTACACGACCTGCTACCGCACCGAAAACTACACGACCTGCCGCCCGGTCTATCAGACCTGCTATCGTGAAGTTTGCAACACCGTACGACGCCCGGTCTACAAGACCTGCTACCGCACGGTGACTTGCAAGGTCATGCAACCGGTTTACAAGACCTGCTACCGCACGGTCTGCTACACCGTCAACAAGCCGATCTACAACACCTGCTACAAGGACGTCTGCTACACGACATGCCGTCCTGTGTACAACACCTGCTACAAGCAAGTCTGCTGCACCGGTTACAAGACCGTCTCCAAGACCTGCTACAAGAACGTCACCTACACAACCTGCAAACCAGTCACCGATGTCCGCTATGAAAAAGTCGACTGCGGCACCTGGAAGACAGTTCAAGAGTACGTTCCTGGTCCAATCATCACCCGCGTCATCGAAGATCCATGCGATCCAACCTGTGCCGCCCCTTGCGTTGACGAATGTGCTGACGGCGTTGCCGCCAACAGCGATCCTTCTGTCAACTGCCACACGACAACCAACTGCCGACGCGTTGAAAAAGTTCAATGCCCAGGCAAGATGGTCTGCCGCAAAGTCTGGTGCCCACAACAGATCACTCGCAAGATCTGCTGCACCAAGATGGTTCCTGAATGCCACACGATGTCTGTTCCTTATACCGTCTGTGAACAAGTTCCTTACAGCTACACCAAGTCGGTTCCTTACACCACCTGCAAGATGGTCAAAGAATGCCACAGCCGTCGCGTTCCTTACACCACCTGCCGCATGGTCACCGAATGCTGCAAGCGACAAGTTCCTTACACTGTCTGCAACATGACGAGCCGTTGTGTCACCCGTCAGGTTCCTTACACCACCTGCAGCTACACCTGCGAAACGATCCGACGTCAGGTTCCTTACACCACTTGCACCATGGTCAAAGAATGCCGAACCCGCCAGGTTCCATTCACGACCTGCAAGACGGTCTGCGAAACCCACATGGAAAATCGCACACGAGTTGTCTGCCGCACGGTTGCCTGCAAAGAAACCCGCTGCGTTCCGAAGACCGTCTGCGTCAAAGTTCCAGTTGACCCATGCTGCGAAATCGCTGATCCAAGCTGTGCTGTCCCGACCTGTGCTGCACCAGCAGGTTGTGGCGACACTTGCATCAAGTAGTCCCGCACCCAGCCGTCACTCATGATGAGTGATTCTCAGTGATACCGACGTCTCGCACTCCGAAGCCAGCTCCACACTGGCTTCGGAGTTTTTTTATGCGCGCCCATTGAAGAAGGAGAAGACTGGAACGCAGAGGCAACAGAGTAAAGCAGAGGTCGCAGAGTCTCAGATAGCCCACGTTTTATACGTCGTAACTCAACATTAGCACGGGTCCCTCACCCACTTCTATCCGTCGGTAGTTGACGAATGCTACCAACTCGACCAATGATTCGAAGACATCCTGACATCTTGCTTTCAATTCACGCGCGTCGCTCAGGTGAAGACAAATTCCACCCGGCTCAGCGACTCCACACATCCCAGTCTCAGGCTCTCCTGCATCTGTTAAGCAGTCGATTAAAGCATCCATATTCTTACCGTAAAAATCTGGGAGCTTAAGAGCTCTCAACATCACATCGTGAAACGATTCCCAGTTGGTGATCTCTGAAGTTGGTACCGAAATGATTTTCACAGAAGGATACTTCCTGTTTGTAGGCATTCTTAACGAATTCGGACCAATTCCGCATTAAAAACTCAAGGCTCTTCGAGTGACTGACTTCTGCTAAACCTCGCGAAAACACAATCCTTTTAATCTCGTCTTCCGGTCGACCGCATTTTATCTCCTCTTAAAACTCCACGCCCTCTGCCCCCCTCCGCGACCTCTGCGTTCCAGTCTCCTCCTCTTTAATAGCGGAAATCAACACCCATCCGAGATTTCAAACTGACTGTTTGAGTTCTGCAAGGCTTTTGAAGCGTGTGCACGGTGGTCGGAGGTGATATAATTGGGACGTGATTTGATCAAAATTGACTCCCAAAATTGACGTAAGTAGTTATACCGCCAATGCCTCGCATCCAGACACACTCCACCACGATCCTCGCCCTGCGTCACAACGGCGAAACCGCTATCGCCGGCGATGGGCAGGTCACCTACGGCCAGAGCATCCTCAAATCCGACACCTGCAAGATCCGCAAGATCCTCGATGGCAAAGCCCTCGTCGGATTCGCTGGTTCAACCGCCGACGCCTTCGCCTTGCTGGAACGCTTCGAAGCCAAGGCGAAGGATTACCCCGGCAACATCCCCCGCGCTGCAACTGAACTGGCCCGCGACTGGCGAACTGATCGCGCGTTGCGTCGCCTCGAAGCGATGATGATCGTTGTCTCCCCTGAACACCTCCTATTAATGACCGGGCAAGGGGACGTCGTTTCCCCCACCGACGGCATCATCGGCATCGGCTCAGGAGGCACCCTCGCCATCGCCGCCGCCAGAGCACTCGTTCGCAATACGAGCCTGTCTGCCAAAGAAATCGCCGTCCAGGCCCTCAACATCGCCTCCGAGATTGACGTCTACACCAACAACAACATCATCGTGGAAGTCATCCCGAACAAGGCCTGAAAATTAGCCACAGAGGGCACAGAGATCACCGAGGAGCAATGAGTGAGTTTCATTTTCTCGCTTCTGAAATCTCAGTGACCTCTGTGTACTCTGTGGCAAAACTTCTCTTTGAATGACGAATTACGACCTCATGACTGATTCACTCCCCCAGCCCGATTCCCTCACTCCCCGTGAGATTGTCGCTCGTCTCGATGCGAACATCATTGGCCAGCACGATGCCAAACGAGCCGTCGCGATCGCACTGCGCAATCGTTATCGCTGGAACCAGCTTCCTGAGACCATTCGACGCGAAGTGACGCCGAAGAACATCATCATGATC
>SXGT01682787.1_pt1 | contig 72270 bp, 80 predicted proteins | sample 3176221 | NCBI WGS metagenome assembly SXGT01 (sample SAMN11356862, study PRJNA531348) | freshwater metagenome | isolation source: freshwater sample F1-120 | place: China: Fuxian Lake, Yuxi | collected 2017-12-25
ACCAGGTCGGGCTCCAGATGGCCGAGGACGTCAAGCAGCGCCTCGGAGCGGTTCGGGCCGGCGCACCCTGGAGCCCCGGTCAAGAGCAGGACCCCGGCGGCGGTGATGAGGGTCCAGTAGAGCATTCGGCGCAGGCGCACCTGGGTCTGGGGTAGCATGGTCAGCTCCTGACGCGGGCCAGTTCCGCACGCACTGCGCAGTCCTTGGCCTCCAGAAGCTTCCTGAGTCCAGCGGTCGCCTCGGCGCCCTGAGGGAGATAGCGCGCCATGAAGAGAGCGAGCTGCTCAAACTCTCGGCTGATCCTCACGAGGTGCGGCGGCAGGTGCGCCGGCACAAAGATGCGGAGGATCGGGTGGTCCTTCGGGTGGGGCGTGTTCTGCTCGTCGAGGTTGGCGCAGGTGTGCCACCACGCCTCGGCTTCGATATCGACGTCGATGATCGCATCGGGGATCTCGTCGTCGGTGCAGGGGTACCCTCGACCGGGCTGGGTCTGGACGAGGCGAATGGCGCCGTTGGCCTTTCGGCCGACGTAAAGGTCCGCGTCGAGGTGGAACATGGTCATGGGGTCTCCTTTGCAGGGATGAGGCGGTCGATGAGGGCGAGGGTGTCGGCGTCGAAGAAGTCGTCGGGGGCGATGCCTCGGCGGTCGCGTCGCCATGAGCGCGCCGCGGCCTTCGTGTATGGCCCGAGGACGCCATCGACACCGTGAGGGTCGTAGCCCGCGCTGGTCAGGCGGCGTTGCAGATCGCGCACGAGGGCACCGATGTCGAGCACGCCGAGGATGGCCTTGATCGCCTGGCGCGCCGTCGCCTCGGGATCGTTGTCGCCGTCGGCCCAGTTGAGCGACCACCAGCGCAAGCGCACGTCGGCCGCAAAGGAGCGCGCGCCGCGCACCGCAGCCTCGATCGCCGCGATGATGTCGCCGCCGTGGCCGGGGACGCCCTCCTGTTGGTAGCAGGCCAGCCCCGCGACGATGACCAGCTTCGGCTTGCCGATTCGCGGCAGGACCTCGTCGACCAGCTCCTTGGCCCAGTGGCGGATCTGCGCCTCGGGCTCGCGCAGGTTGCGGCTCCAGTGCCCCGGGTCGGGGTGGCGGAAGGTGTACCACTGCGGGCACAGCTCGTCGGCCAGCTCGCGGATCGCCTCGTCGAGCCGGCCCTTGTCCAGGTCCCAGGCCGTCGCGGTGACCGACACGACTCCGGCCCATCCCAGGGACCGCAGGCGGGCGACGCGCGCCTTGACGGCGGCCACCCACGAGCGCCGGTTGGCCAGCGAGGGGCCGACGAACCACTCCTCCAGGTCGAACTGGAGCAGATCGCAAGCAAGCAGCGCCTCTTCGAAGGCGTCGAACCACGCCTCGGTGGCCTTGACGCCCGAGGGCTTGGCGTCGGCCCAGATCATGACGCCGGCTTTGCGCCCGTCTCGGTGCAGGTCACTGATCTGGCCGAGCAGCCCGGACGGGGTGTAGCGGCGCCAGAGCTTGCCCTTGGCGGCAGGCATCAGGGCGCAGAGCAGCAACTCGTCCAGGCCCATCTCACGCGCCCTCGCGGCGGCCTTGCGGGTCGACATCGGGGCCTGAATCCATGCACCGTGCGCGGTCATCGGGTGTCCTCGCCGCTGATGAGCAGCCGCTCAACGTCCTTCTTCGTCCTGGCGGCGCTCGTGTCGAGCCCAAGGGCCCTGGCCTCCACCTCCATCTCTCGCTTGAGCATCGCCGCCCCTCCCCTGGCCTCCACCTCCATCTCTCGCTTGAGCATCGCCGCCCCTCCCCTGGCCTTCCACGCAGCCCTGCACAGCGTCACGGCAAGCCCATCAAGTTCTTCGAGCGTGGCCGCGGTGAGCGATGCCTGACGACGACCGCTGAAGTTCAGGGTGATGTGGTAGAGGCCGTCATCGCCGACGTAGACGCGAGCGTATGGGTTGTGCCCAGGTGTGCCAGAAGTTGTCTCAAGCTCGATCATGGCCACCCCTCCCCTAGCACCGGCTGACGCGGAACTCGATTTCCATCAGCCAGGGTCCACTGGTGTTCGTCCCCGAGACCTTCCGCATCCGCCAAGACGTCGAGACGTCGCTGGCGCCGATAAGGTTGAAGGCGTTGGTCTCGTCGACCTCCACGACGTACCCGCCCTGAAGCGCGTCGAGGTCTCCTCCGGTCCAGACGAAGGAGTCGCCTGCGGCCTCCCAGACATCCGGTGCGGTCTCGCGCTCGAAGATCCACGTCCCCTGGTTTGAGGTGTCGTTCTTGACGAGCCGAGCGCCGTCGATGCGTGCCTCGACTTCGAAGTCGAACTGGAGGTCGTCGTCGGCTGCCCAATCCCCGTTGAAGTAGGTCGAGCCAGCAGAGGAGGCGACCCTTGAGCCGTCGAGGAGGCGCTCGGCTTCGACTGCGAGGCCGACGCCGCTGTTGGCCGTGATGGTGATGTGGTCGTTGCGATTCCCGCTGGAGAGGGCGTGAAGCGTCCAGTCCGTCGTGTAATCGGGGCCGGGCGGCGCGGCCGAAGGTACGCTGAGCGACAGCAGCCCGGCCATCTACGCCTCCAGCTTCAGCTCGACGGCGGCGACCACCGTATCCGTCGCCCCGGCCAGGAAGATCGCGTTCTCCGGGCAGGACGGCCCGCTCCAGGAGCGCGCCACGCCCGGCCCGAGCGTGATGTAGCCCAGGGCCGCATCGCCGGGCGCCGGGGTATCCTTGCCCGCGTCGACCTCGCCAAGCAGGTAGAGGCGCAGGTCGTTGGCGGCGTCGAGGTTCTGGACGAGCAGCTCGCGCCTGCGACCGTTGGCCGCAAGGCCCGGAGGGATGCCGCCGACGGTGGTGGCCGAGTAGTGCGTGATGGTGGACAGCGGCATGTTGCACCTGTTCGGGTGTTCAGACTCACGAGGAACCTAACGCCCGCCAACAGGGTGTGCAACTGGACTACAGGACGCTGGCGCGGCCCTCCTCGTCGATCTTGAAGGACCAGACGAGCTGGCGCTCGCCGAAGGCCAGCCGGGAGGCCGGCAGGCCCGTGGCCTTCTCGATCTTATGGGCCAGGAGCTTGCCGCACCCCTTGCCCTGGCTGGCTCTGGAGATCGCCTGCCTGGAGCAGCCGACCAGCTCGCCCAGCTCGTCGCAGGAGTTGAAGCCCCGCGCGTGGAAGAAGGCCGCCAGCAGCCCGACAGGAGCTTGAGAGGTGACCGTGATTTTTCCATGAAGAAGCATGAGCGGCCCCGCCACGAAAAAGAGCTCCGGTGACAGCCTGGCAAAGAAAGATCGCCACGGTTCGGTGACACGCGCCGGAGCGAGAGAGGCAAAGGCGAGCCCGTCCAGGCCGGGATTCGCCCTCAAGGTGCTACAGGAGAGCTTAGAAAAAAACCTGTTGACGTGTCAAGCGTGCAGCGCCACGCTTTTGTTCAGTCGGTGGCGCAGCGTGGAGCGCCGCCCTCAACGTGGTGAGGTGGAAGATGGACGAAGAGAGGATCCTCAGGGCGCTCGGAGGCAAGCGGCCGATGCGTCGGTTGGACCTGGCTGGGCTGTGCGAATCCAGCGCGCGAGGGATCAGCCCCTCGCTGGAGCGGCTCATCCGGCAGGGTCGGGTGCTCCAGGCTGGACCGGGCGAGGTGGTGCTGAGCCGCTGCCTGGGCTGCGGGGCCAGAGGGGAGCCGCTGGGCAAGACCGGCAGGTGCGCCCATTGCCGGGCAGGAGGTCTGCGATGAGGTGGCTCGAAGAGGTGGCGCACGCCGCCTTGTCGCTGCTGACCTTCGGGCAGGTCGTCGAAGCAGGCCAGAACTTCGGGCTGGACTTCTTCGACCTGAGCCCCGAGCGGCTCGTCAGCGAGAGGGTGGTGATCTACAAGGCCCGCTACGGCACCTGGGTGGTGGCGTACCGGGGGATTCACGAGGCGGTTCAGACCAGGGAGGAGCTGCTCGCGGCGCTGGGGAGGGCTACGCGGCCTACGGGTTAGGCCACCCGGTGGCAGCACACGCGGATGAGGGTCTCGGCCTCGGCCATCGAAGTCAGGTCGGCCCGCCCGGCCGGCCCATGGGCCGACCATCGCCCCCGTCGCCGCTGGAAGGTCAGAGGGCCAGCGTCGACCCGCTGGCGGGACGCCCCCCAGTCCTCGACCCCCAGGCGCTCGATGAGCACCAGGAGGCCAAGCCGCGTGACGGGCGATCGGGGCAGCGTGACGAGCCCGACAGCCAGGGTCTCGCTCCAGTGGTTGCGGTTCTTCATGGCGACACCTCTTCCTGGTAAGCGGCCTTGATGTGGACCGCGTGGCCGCGCCCCTTGGTCTGGCGACCGTTGGCGCTGTGGTAGTAGTGCAGAGCCTTGCCGGCGATCGGCGTCATCGCGCGCTCGAACTGGCGCTTGGTGATGTGGCGCCCGTCGACCCCTCGCCAGCGGACGAAGTCGTCCCACAGATCTCGGGTCAGCGTCTTGCCGCCGGGCTCGGTGCGCTCGACGAACCACCGCTCGACGAGATCCTGGGGTTCGCCGGGGTCGGTCAGAGCCCTTCGCACCGGGCAGGTGGCGATCGGTCGACGGGTGATCCGCTCGTAGAGGGCCAGCAGCTCGTCGCCCAGGTCTTCGGCCGAGATGCGGCGCAGGCGCCGCAGCGCCTTGAGGCTCTGGAGGGCCACCATCGCCTCGGTGGCCCCGAGCTGCTCGGGCGGGTCCTCGACGTCGAGGCAGGCCGGCGCCTCCCCCCGCCGAAGCGCCGGCAGCACCTCCCTGGCCAGCCAGCGACGGAAGCGCCGGCCGCGCCTGGTGCGGGCCAGCGTGCAGGCCAGGTTGACGCCGGACTCGGTCAGGAGCAGGAGGGAGCGGGTCATGGGGTGGATGGGATTTGCGGTCGGTGAATCACCGACCGCAAACAGCGAGCGAAGCCCGTTCAGATCCTCGCCTTCCGCCTTGAAGAAGTCGATCCCCGCCTCGAACTCCTCCGACCAGTCGCCGTTGATCTTGTCGGTGAAGTATTTGGAGTCGGCGTAACCCAGGCCCACCGCCACCTCCTGAGCCGTCCAGACCTCGCGGCCCTTGAAGCGCAGGACGTGGATGGGGGTGCCCTTGAAGTCGAACTCGATGATGTCGTTCATGACGACCTCCTGATGAGGCGACGGCCCGAGGGGTTGGCCCGAGCCGTCGCAGTCGTTGTCAGACCGTCACGATCTGCATGGGCCAGCGGCCCAGCTTCCGACCCACCACGACGAGCCTCTTCTTGACCTTGGCGGGCGGGAAGCCGTCCCCGAGGCAGTCAGGGCAGACGTGGTCGGTGCCGATGGTCCAGCCCAGGCCCGTGCAGGCGGAGCAGCGGCCCTCGTCCTGGCACCAGTCGAGGTAGAGACCTTCGAGGTGCTCGTCGGTGCGCCCATGGTCGCAGTCGTCGCAGGGGCAGCCGGGGCCGTGGCCCGTGCCGTCGCACCCGGCGCAGGGCTTGACGCCGATGCCGGGAGGGGCGTCGAGAGCGCCGAAGACGCGCCCGCGCCCGTGGCAGTCGGCGCAGATGAGCGGATTGGACAGAGCGATGGCTTTGGGGTACATGGAGGGTGCCTCCTTACAGGATGGTGGGTCCTGTCGACCTTTCGGACTTGGCGGAACGCTGGGTCGACAGGATGTCTTTGTGCTTGGGCTCAACAGCCCATGCGGAAATCATATCTAATGATTGCATGTGATGCAAGCATTTAATGTTGCCATAGGTTGACTGCACTGGGCAGGCACCCTAGCTTGACGAAAGGCATTCAGAGGAGGGCCAGATGGCAGACCTTACCGAGGTCCAGGTTGAAGTTCTCAGTGCGGTGATCGAGCAGACACGTAGCCTGCGTTGCCCACCCACAGCGACCCACGTCAACGACGTGATCGGGAGAGATGTCCGAACGACCCTCAAGGAGTTGAAGTGGATGGGTTACATCGCCCAACCTCTCGCCCGAGGCCCTGTCGTGCCCTTGCGCTCGCCGGATGGAGCGCGCCTCCGCCTGGAGCTCGTCGAGGATGATCCCGACCAGGAGCCCGCCAGACGCGCTGCCTGACCGCCCGTTCACCTTGAATCCCCTGCCCCTGCAATGGCTCAATCCCCCCAGGAGGAAGAGCCATGAAGTCCACCATTGCGCTGCTCATCATTGCGTTGTGCGCCTGCGGCCCTGGGGGCGATGGCGCCCAAGGCTCACCGGGTGAAGCCGGGCCGCAAGGCCCCCAAGGCGAGCCTGGCCCGTCTGGCGCCAGGGGAGAGCCTGGGCCTTCAGGGGCGCAAGGCTTGGCGGGCGAGCCTGGGCCGCAAGGTTCGGCGGGTCCAGCGGGCCTCCTGGGTCCCCAGGGTGAGCGCGGTTTGCCCGGAGAGCCAGGGGTCCAGGGGCCGCAGGGTCCCCCTGGCACTCAAGGCCCCTCGCCTTCAATGGATGAGGTCGTCCAGGCATTGCTTGACGACCCGGCCTTCACCCAGGCGCTGGTGGAGGCCATCAGGGGCGATGATGATCTGCTGGCGAGGATCACGGGGCCGCAGGGATTGCAGGGTGAGACGGGGCCACAAGGCCTGCTCGGGCTACAGGGCGCGCAAGGCCCCCAAGGCGAACAAGGGCCATCGGGTGAACCTGGACCTCAAGGCGAGACTGGGGAGCAAGGGCTCCCGGGTGAGAGCCCGGCGGTATACCGTTTTGTTGGGCTGTCCTCGCAAGAACACTTCTGCGGGGATGGCCTCGAAGCCATGCTTCAAGATTGCGGAACGACTTACGATGGCGGGCGCATCTGTACGACCGAGGAGTACGCCAACACCCCGAACCCCCCCGATGTCGAGCGCGAGGCCCTGATCCTGCCGACTTGGGTTGCCAGCCAGAATCTCTTCCCCGTTGAGCTTTCAGGTCTCACAGGATCCAGTTTTACGCCTCGGGCGCTGACGTGCTTTGGGTGGAGGGATCAAATCAACTCGGGCGAGGGACCCAGGCACCTTATCGTGGAGCCAGGGGGAAGATTCAACGTCTACGTCAAACCCCAGGGGGCGCTCGATACGTTTCCTCTCATGTGCTGCGAGCCTTCGGAGCGATGAGGCCCGAGAGGTTTGCGGTTGTCGACTCGACAACCGCAAACCGAAGATTGGCGTCAGTTCAGGACAGCAGGCGGGACTGCTCGGCGGGAGGCAGTGCGGGGACGACGGGGGTCATACCGAGGGTGTCCATCCAGCGGTTGAAGACCTGGGTCATGGCGCGGTTGAACTCGACCTGCGTGAGCCCCTGCGCCTTGGCCATCTCCAGGATGAAGCGCAACTGGAGCTTGCTCTCCCCGAGGATGAGGCGGCGCAGCTCCACCGACACCACGCCGCCCTCTTCGGCCTGGGCCTGAACGGGGAGGTGGCGGGCGGGATCAAGCTGCGTCGCCTATCGCTCTCCCCAAATCCCCTGAGCCTTGATCCTTTCCCTCGACCATGGCAGATCGGAAGCGGCTCCATGCGGAATCGCCTCACCCAACCGAGGGCGCCATGTCCAACCCTGCTGCTCGGCTTTATGCGCTGTACGAGAGGATCCTCAAGGACCCCAAAAACACGCAGATGCACGCGTACTGGCAGTTGACGCTGCGCATCGACGGCATGAGCGCCCACCAGACCCACGCCGCCGTTGCTGATGGCCTGCGCCTCATCGCCGAAGAGATCGATCGCCTTGAGGAGCTCCTGCGCGACCGGGCGCTCTTGATAGAGTACACGACGGTCTACATCGCCGCCCTGAGGAGCACCATAGACCCTTCCAAGCTTCAGGCCCCAAAGTCAGACAACATCAGCCGCATCAACGCCGACACGCTCAACATGCTTGGAACGCTGGCAGCGTTCCTCGGGCAGGTGGATAGCGAAGTCAGCTCCGATGACATCGAGGCTCTCCACAAGGTGGCCGCCGAAATCCTCGCGGCCGCAAAGCGGCCTGACCTGGGTGAAGACGTCAAGGCCTTCCTCATGAAACAGGCTCGCGTCGTGAAGACCGCAGCGTGGCAATGCGTTGTCGCTGGCCCGAGCGCCTTTGCCGTGGCCGAGGAGCAGATGTGGGCGGGGATGGCGGGCTTTGCGACTCGCGCCAGAGACGAGAACCCAGAAGAAGTAGCCGACCCACCCCTTCCTGTGGACATCTACGAACTCCTCACCAAGGTCTTCAGGCATCTCAATGGCATCAGCCCGAGCCCAATGGTGTGGAAGAAGGGCCAGTGGCTCTCGGGCTCTCTCCTGGCCCTGGACCCTCCCGATCCCTGGCCCCTCCCCCCGTTCCCTGATGACGAGGTCCAGTAAGGGCACTTGCGCATCGACCCGATCGCGTCGACAATTGCAGATGCAGGCCGACCCGAGGAGTTGACCGATGAAGTCTAAGACCCTCTACATCAAAGCCTATCAGGAGAGCCGCACCGCCCGGATGAACATCAAGTACTTCGGGTGGCTCCTGTTCTTTTGGTCCAGCGTCGATCAGGCCTTTCGGTTTATCACCGTCGTGGTGCCTGCCCTGGCCGCCGCCGGGCTCTTCGCCCTCTCCGGCGAGGAAGGCCCAGGCAGCTGGCGGTGGCTGGTTGTAGCCGCCGCTGGCGCAGGCGCGCTGTCCGTTGCGCTTGGTCCCGGCGACAAGATCAAGGCCTACTCCAGCTTGCGCCAGCAATGGGTCCAGGTTCGGCTCGACGCCGAGCGCCTCTTCATGGCGCAGGCGATCAACCTGGACGCAGAGGCCAGCGAAGCCTCACTGGCCGACTTTGAGCGCCTTCGCCATTCCATGGTGTCCATCGCGCGCGATGAGCCAGCGGCGCTACAGTGGCTCCTGAGAAGGGCCCAGGCAGAGGTATCAAGAGAGGAAGGGCTCGACCCTGGCAAGCCCAAAGAGCCTACCCCTGTGGGGGCAGGTTGACGCACTCTTGAGCCTGAGCAGGGAGGAGACGATGCGGGCGGTGATCGTGGCAGTTCTGGTGCTGGCGGGGTGTGGGGATGAGGCATCCCCAGGGGGCTCTGAGGTTCAACCGGAAGCGGAGCCCGAGGAAACATTCGAGGGTTGCGACTTCGGCGAGGCCATCGACTCGCTCAAGGACGCAGGGGTCATCGGCGACATCCCGTGCGTCAGGGACGACGACGGCAACTGCTTCGTGTGCATCGGCAACAACAGCGAAGGCGTTGCCCTGCCGATTTACCAAAGAGTCGCCAAGGGTGTGTGCGAGTGGGTTTTTTACGGCCCCGTGGGCACCAACGACCCCGATGAAGCCCTGGCCCAGTGCGCCTCTGAAGTCGACTAGCTCACCCCCTCACGGGTCAACACCGACCATCCCGCGACCTGAAGCGCTGTCAGGGCAGGCGCATGCGGGTTGCCGTCCACATCGAAAGCCAGTGGCCCGTCCACGTCCCGTGCCTTGATCTGCAATCTCACCAGCCGAAAACCCCCCGATGACCAGCCGTCGTCCTCGATGGTGAAGCCAAAGGGCACTAGGCCATGCCGTCTGGACGCCAACTCGGCTAGCGAGTGCGCGCCGCGCAGGTTGTGATAGGCATTTCGAAGGGCGCCGATCTGCCCGAAGACGAGGTCGGCGGTCGCAGAGAAGGGCTGGCCATCGTCGCGAACTGCGCCCCCCAGCTTCGGCAACAGCGGCCCGATCTCCACCGGCACCTCGGCGCTCGTGCTGACATCACCATCCCACGCGGTGCCGCCCCATGAGGCGATGGCGGCGCGCATGAGGACCTCGATGTTGGCGCCGCTGAGCCCCGCGAGGATCAGCAACCCCTGAAGACGCAAGGTGGTGCGGACGAGCTGCGCGGCGGCTTTGTCCTCGGCGGCGTCGTAGATGCCCACCATGCAGGCGCCGAAGTCCTCCCAGTCCAGGGGCAGGTGACGCACGACGCCGAAGGGCGTGGTTGGTCCCGGTGCTCCGGTCGAGGTCTGGGCGGGGTCGTAGCCCCACAGCGCGTGATGGACGCGGGTGCGGCGTGTCCACTGCTCCCGCTGGCGCATGTAGAGGCCCCTGATGCGCGAGGCGCCAGGCGGCATTCCAGGGCGCAGGGCCGCGGCCATGCTGGTACGGGAGATGGCCGTGCTCTCGACGATGGCCATCGACAAGATGTTGGCCCGCCCGATCTCGGTGACGCGCACGGAGTAGCTGCCGTTTTCGGCCCAATCAGGCCGGCGCGCCGCGGTGTGGGCTTCAAGGTAGTTGGGCCAGACCCAGGCGTCGTCGCTGGCCTCCCAGAGGACAGTGCGCGCCGAAGGGCGCTGGTGACCCTCGGGGTCGTAGGAGCTGGCGGGGTTCTCGTCGAACTCCAACTTCCAGCGCTTGCCCGAGGTGAAGGTGATCCCGGTCAGGCCGCCGACCTTGCTGACGTCCTCGATGACGTGGGTGCCGGCTGAGAAGACCTGGCTTGTCGAGGCTCCCGAGTCGTTGCTGCGCACCAGCAGGACGAGGGCCGCCTGCCCGCCCTGCATTCCCGAGACGTCCGCCTCAAGCTCGAGCGCGTCTGGTGAGCCCACGGGGTTGATGCCGCTGTCGGCCCTCCGCGTGGACAAGCGGCCCGAGAATAGGTCCAGGACGGCAAGGCCGAAGTAGACCGTGGCATCGAAGGTCTCGACAAGCAGGCGCAGCACGAGCGTCCGGCAGCCCGGCGACACGGTCCAGTCGGTCAGGACGTAGCCGACAGTCGTGTGCGCAGCCAGCATGGGCCGCACCTGCTCACCGCCGCCGGTCGTCGAGGATACGGGCCACCACGTCCCGCACCGCCGCAGCCGCCCGTGGTGCGTCGCCTCGACGTTGCTCGCGACGCGATCGAGGAAGGGTGCGTGCAGCGCCTTCTCGCCGGCGTAGGCGCTGTCGTCGAGCTTCTTGAACTCGAAGACCGGGTCGGAACTGGTGAAGGTGTCCAGGGGGCTCTTGTCCTCCAAGACGCGCAGGCTGTAGATCGAGCCGTCTGTGACGTCCTCGCGCTTGACGCTGATCCTGAAGCGCACATCGGTCTCGTTGCCGGCGTCGAGGTTGAGGATGTCCTGAAGACGCCCTGGGCTGCTGATAGCGTCGGTGTCCAGAACGCTGCCGCCCGAGTCGAGCACCTCAACCTGAATGTCCATGTCCTCAATGTCGACGTAGACCGTCACCACGCCGCGGCCCGGCCCCAGCGTAGCGATCGCCTCCCCGATCACCTCATAGGCGCCACCTGATGCCGTCGAGGTGGTGAAGATCGGCGCCTGGGGCGCCTCCTGCCCGTAGGTGGTCAACTGCGTGATGACGGCGCGACCTGCGGCCGTCCATCCCTGGATGCCGTTGTCGGACACCACCTCGGCCTCGTCCTGCTCGTCGGCTGTCTCGCCGCCGCCGATGGGCCGACCTCGCGCGATCTGCCGGTTGCCGAGCAGGTCGTCCTCAAGGCCCAGGATTCTCCAGTCGTCGGGGTTTCGGAAGGCCATGGTTCAGCTCGTGTAAACGTAGGGGAGGCCGGCGTCGACCTGGTTGTTGGTGTCGGCAATGAAGGCCCATCGCGCCCGTTGGCTCGCCGTGGCGTCGGCGTAGGGCGCGGGCGCGATGATGTCGCCCGCGTTCGGGGTCACAGCCAGCCCCGAGATGGTCAGCGTGTTCGGGCCGACGGCGTCGATCGTGGCGAGGCTGTCGCGCACGGCGAGGAACTCGTCGAGAAGCTGGACTTTGTCGGTGGCCTGGAAGGTCGCCGCGTCGGTGGTGAAGGCTGGCCCCAGCGGGGAGGTGAACCTGTTGGCCTCAACCGTGGCCGTCGACGACCCGCCATCCCAGGAGACCACCTCGGCGCCGCCGGCGATGCAGCCGACCTGGCCGTTGCGCTCCAGGAGCTCGCCGACGTAGAGCATCGTGAGTTGGATCGAGTGCCCGCCCTCGTCCATTGCCTCGCGGCGCGCTGTCACGAGACAGACCGCCCCCGAGACGCCGCGCGCCCCGTTGGCGGTCAGGTGGGCGTGGGTGACCGCGGCGGTGTCGCCCGGCCAGTAGTTGGCCGTCGAGAGCACCTCCAGTTGCCACTCCCACAGGGGCTCGTGCCACAGCTCGATGATCCGGGTGGCCATGTTGGCGGCGGCGGCCTCGCTGGTTGTGGCGCGCGCGTCCAGGTCCAGCCCGCCGGAGACGCCCTCGGGCAGGTTGTCCTCCTTGGTGTCGTCGCCCACCGTGACAACGTCCGGCTCCATGCCGGGTCGATCGTTGTACTTCAGCGAGACTTCAGCCAGCGTATCGTCCAGGAGTCGGCGCTGGCCGATCACGGCGATGATGTTGCCCCCCGGCCCATCCGTCAGCGCGTTGGCGCTGCCGCACTGGAGGGCGTCCTCCATCTCGGCGACCGTCAGCAGGCCCGAGGCGCCCTGGATGATCACGGCCCCGCGCGGGGCCAGCAGCCGCCCCTGGACGACCTCCTTGAGGCCCACGGGCTCGGGCTTCTCGTGGCCGATGTGCAGCGCGTCGCAGGGCTCGGCGGCGTGGCGCTCACCGAAGCGCTCGAAGGCGTCCTTGTCCACGAAGCCGCCGGGGATGCCGCCCGCCAGCGCCCTGATGCGGAGGTCGTAATCCGGGTCGTTGGCGCCCCCTCGCGTCGTCAGCATGATCTGAAGGGCGGCCTTGCCGGGGTCCTGCGACAGCGGCAAGGTGTTGTCGCCCGGGCTGGCGCTGTTGGAGGGCTGCTCGGCGACCGAGGAGAAGAACTCTCGGACGGACTTGCCCGCGAGGTCTTCCTCAAGCAGTGGCACATCCCTGAAGGGCTGGTCGATGAAGGCCGCGCCGGTGCGCCCTTCGGTGTCGAGCCTGTAGCTGATCAGCGCCGCGTCCTTGCTGTCGACGATCCCGAGGAACTGGGCCTTGTCCTCGACCGTCGCGCCGACTCCAGCCGCCGGCAGTTCCTCGGAGAGCGTGGAGCGGCTGGAGCGCGTCCCGATCTTGAACTGGAAGAAGCGGCGGTAGATCTCGCCTTGAAGGACGAGCTGGGCGAGGTTGTCGATCTGGAGGCCAAAGGTCGTGGTGTTGTTGCCCGAGCCGATGCGGCGCAGGATGCCGCGCCAGCGCACCGACTCGTCGGCGTACCCCGTCGAGCCGAGCGGCACGCGCAGCAGCTCGACTAGGCGTCCATACAAGGCGGTGGGGTGCATGGACCCGTAGAGTTGCCCGCCGCGTTCGGCGGCGTGGGATTGCGCCTGGGTCTCCAGATGCGCCCTCGACACCGCGTAGGTCTTTGAGGGCGACTCCGATCCGAGCTTGATGACCTCCCGGCCGATGTAAAGCACCTCACCCGACAGTCCTGACGTATCCAGGACGACGCTGGTGTCGGCCGCATCCAGATCCGCAGCCAGTCGCGCCACTCGACCTGGGGTGCCGTTCAGGAGCAGCGCCAGGGCGTTGCCGTTGCGCCGGATGTCGAAGGTCAGCGCGCCGACGCGGGGCTCGAAGCTGCGGAAGTCGGCGGCGGTCGTCAGCTCCTTCGGCCATCGCTGGAACATGCCGCCGTCGCCGTTGAGGTAGAGGCTGTCGGGGTCTGCGGTCGACGGTGCGTCGAACATCGAGCGGCCCCAGCTCCAGCGGTAGAGCTTGTTGGATGCCGTCGCGGCATTGGCGCTGCCGAGCCCCTCGACTCGAAAGGCCCAGAGGTATCGACCCACCTCACACCTCCAGCGCGGTCAACACGATGCCGAGGAGGTAGGGCTGCCTGGATATCTCGACCAGGAAGTCGCCCAGGCCCGCGATCCAGTCGTCTCCCTGGCCTGGCCTCAGATCGTAGAAGGTGGACAGGTCCTCGTGGTCTGGCCACAGCCGGAAGCTGTCGGCGTCGTCGTCGAGGAAGTTGCGGCGCCAGGACTCCAGCGCCATGTTCGGGTCGCCAGCCACCCCGTAGACTTCGTTGGCCCAGACGAGCTGCTCGCTGTAGTGGGGCAGGACGCTGGCCGGCGGCAGATCCTCAAGCTCGATCGTCCACCGGGTCAGGCGCCCACCGGCGTCCCGTGTCACCGAGCCGTCCGGGCTCTCGGTCAGCATCACCGCGTCGCTGGTGGTGGGCTCGATGAGCGCCGCATAGGGGCCACCGTCGATGACGGGACTCGGCAACCACAGGCCGCGGCGCTGCCACAGGCCCACGGCGACGCCACCAGAAACAACGATGGTGTCGAGGTCGAAGCCGAAGAGGGCGCCCGAGAGGCCATCGCGGAACTCGATCGACCCCAGGGTCTTGCCGTCGGTGCGGGTGGCGTTGGTCAGCGTCGGCAGACCCTTGTAGTAGCCGTTGGCCTCGCCCGCATCCCACGTCCCGCCCGTGGGCGCGTCGGCGGCCTCGGCCTGAGCGGCGAGGTAGGCCAGGGCATCAACAGCTTCGTCGGTCGACCGGGCGTTGTACCGGCTCACGCCGCCCGTGATCGACAAATCCTTGGTGGTCAGATCGGTGAAATGCAGGCGCAGCGTGCCGGCGGGCACCGTGACGGGGTAGGCGATCTGAGGGACGTTGCTCACAGCGCCTCCTTACTGCGTGACGAAGTTGCGCAGGCGGTTGCGGCGAGCCAGCCCATCGATGAACTCGACGAGGGGGTCCTCGATCTCGGTGTCGAGGATGACGACCCGGATGTTGGTCACGTTCTGTCGGTCGTCCCGCCGCGGCCTGAGCAACTCGGCGGTCCTCGTCACATCATCAGCCGACGCCCCCGACGCCCTTCCCCGCCCCGCGCCCTTCCGATTCCCGCTGCCCTTCTCGCCGAGCGCGCCACCGAGCACGCCAAGCGCCAGGCCGCCAGCGATCAGGCCCAGCCCTTGTCCCACCCCCCCAGGCATGAACAGCATTGCGGTGCCGGTTGCGACGAAGAACTGCCCGAGCTGGGCTGCGAGGCTCCCGAAGGCGTCGAGGATCGAGTCGCCGAACTCTTTGATCGTCCCCCCGCCGGCTGCGAACTGCCCGAGCGTCGAGGCCACCTCCAGGCCGATACCTTGGGCCGCTTCGATGCCCATGACGGCGACGTCGGAGAGCACGTCGCCCCAGACCTTCGACTCCCAGGAGACGCCCTTGAGCTTCTCAGCCGTGATTGAGAACTGCTCGTTGAGCCTCGCCGCGTCGGCCTCGGCCTGCTGGATCGGCGACAGCTCGCCGCCGAAGAGGGCGCCCTGGCTGAAGGCCTCCTGCATGGCCTCGATGGCGGTGGTCGCGGCCTCCATGTTCGGGACGAACTCCTCGCCCAGGAGCTTGTCGGCGTCGAGGTCGGGTACGCTCAGGCGTGTCAGGGCGGGGTCCATGATCTCGGCAAGAGGGTCCTTCTTCCTGCCGCCACCGCCGCCGCCCTTCTTCTTCTCGCGCTGCCCGATCAGCCCCCCTTCGCGCGTCAATGGCCCCGAGATCTCCACTCCCCCGGGCAGGGTGTGCGCCTGGATGTCGCGCTGGACCTCGAAGGGCAGGGCGCTGTAGATCCCCATCGCCGCGCCGAGGTCCGTCAGGAGCGCCTTTGCGGACTCCACCCCCGCGCCGATACCGCTGGAGAGCGCCGCGCCAAAGTCGCCGGCCGCGTCAGAGGCGACATCGAAGGCCCCGGCGACTGACGTCAGGCCGCCTTCGAGGTCGAGCAGTTCGGCGCGGGCCTGCTCCCCAACGTGGGCCGTGTCGACCAGCACGCCGAGCCAGGGGACCGTCACGCGCGTCGCCGCGCGGAAGGCAACGCCAAGCAGGTCGGACTGGCCGGTCAGGCTCGCCAGGGCGCTGTCTGCGCCATCTGCGGCGCCCCGAACGGTGTCCATCGCCTTCGAGGCGCCCAGCATCAGGTCGCCGGCGTCGACCACATTGCCGGCCAGCTCGACGCTGGAGATCTGGAGCTTCTCGTAGCTCTCGGCCAGGACCTCGGCGCTGGCCGCCCCCCGAACTGTCTCCTTGGTCCACGTATCGAGGGCCTCGGCCCCGGCAGTGAAGGCCCCCGCCACCAGGGATGCCGACACAACCAGGGCACCCAGCGCGAGACCGACAGGGCCTGATGCCAGGACGCCGATCGCTTCGAGCTTGTTGGCTGCCACCTCTCCTGGGCCGTCGAGATCTCTGAGGCTCTTGACCAGCTCGTCGACGCCGCCGGCGGCGTCGGAGGTCGACTTGCCTGCCTTGGCTGCCTTGCCGCTGAGGCCATCGAGCACCTTGCCAGGGCCATCGCCAGCGCCGGGTAGCGCCAGCTTGTCGAGCCCCTTGGTCGAGGCCGAGCTGAGGTCCTTGAGGTCCTTGACCAGGGCCCGAACCTCGGTCCTGGCCGATTCGGAGCCCAGCTTGAGGCGCTCCAGCCCCGCCGACGCGACCTCGCCGAGGGCCTTGTCGAGTGCGCCCGCGCCTTCGACCGCGGGCTTGGCGGCCTTGTCGAAGGCGCGCAGCGCGCTGTTGAGGGATCGAAGGGCCTTGGCGCCAGCGATGGACTTGCTCGCGAGGTCGTCATAGATCCCGAGCCCCTCGACTTCGATCTGGGTGACGATGCGCTCGAACGTGTCTGCCATCACCCTACCTCCCGGAGCGCTGCCGTCGCTTGCGGTCAGCCTCCCTGCACTCCCACTGCGCCGTGCGGATCAGACGCATCGCCGCCAGCTCGCGGGCGGGCATCTCCAGGACGCCGCCGCCACGGCGCCACGGGCGCAGGCTGCCGCTGTCGTCGGCGACGTCGTTGTAGAGGATCAGCATCTGGGCCGCCCAGATGCCCACCCCCTTCTCGCTCATGCGCCGTCCGTGCCCTCGGTGGACGAGCCCGACGGCGCGGAGGAGTTTTTTCGCTCGGTCTCCGAGACCTTCGAGACCGACTGGCAGGCGGCCCTCACGTCACGCACGTCCATCGCTGACAGGTCGCGCAGGAACTCCAGGCGCTTGCCCAGGGCGTCCAGGCTCGCGCTCAGGTCGCGGCGGTTGATGGGCGGGAAGTCGGCCTCAGCGGCCATGTCAGGGCGGTAGAACCGCCAGTTGCCGTGCGCCGAAAGGGTCAGCACGGCGGGCATGAGCAGGGCGATGTCCTGAGCCGATCGCTCGTCCTTCTCGAACTGGGCGCCGATCTGCTGGAGTTCGTTGACCAGGCGCATCGAGACCATGTCGGCGCTGGTCAGCAGCAGGTAGGGCTCCTCTTCAGCGCGGGGCTGTCGCCCGAACTCATCGACAGCCTCCTTGCAGATCGGCAGGTCAAAGCGCCTGCCCAGGGGTCGGGTCTTCACAGGTCATCTCCTGATCACGGTGTTGCGTCGAACACCTGGATGAATGCCAGCGCGCCGTTGGGTGGCGTGATGTTGGTGTCGATGAACAGGCCCAGGTCGTCCGGGGCCGCGGCGCCGGCGGCCCAGGCCTGCGAGGGGCTCGTGCCCGGCGCGGGGTCGTTGTCGGCCACGTCGGCGACCCAGACGAGGTCGGCGGTGCAGACCCATGTGCGGCGGCCGTCGACATCGCCACCGTCCTTGACGTCGGTGAGCTGGCAGTACATGGCGCCGCGGGCCTTGACCAGAGCGTTGCTGGGGCTGGTTCCATCGAAGCCCAGGTAGAGCTTGGTGCCGTTCATCAACAGGGCGAAGGGGTTGAAGTCGTCGTATCCGGTCTGCTCCAGGACGAACTCGACCGTCGGGCTCTCGCTGTTGTCGGGCCTCTGGCGCTTGACGCCGAAGCTGCCGCCGACGGTCTTCTGCTGGGCGATCGAGCGGTTGCCCTTGAACTTGAGCGAGACGAGGTCGACCGTCTGGTCAGGGGTGCCGAGCGTGCCGCCGCCGTAGAGCGTCGGGGCGGCGCCGGGGATGTAGACGCGGATGACATTGGACTCAGCACGCACATCGGCGGCGCTCTGATGGACGTAGCTCGTGTTGAGCGCCGCGCCGCCCTGGCCGAACATCGCGCTCGGGTCCTGCGTCAGCGCGAAGCCGTCGACCAGGTCGAACATCCACGGCTCACCAGCTTCGAAGGAGAACTCGAAGTCGGCCATGGCGCCGAGCAGCTCGGTGGTGTTGTAGGCGTTGGCGCCGTTGTGGGCTCGGTGCTCCTTGATGGTCGCCGTCGTCGAGTCCTTGCGCTGGAGGAAGTAGGTGTGGCTCTTGTCGGTGGCGTTGCCCTGCCACGTCCAGCCCGAGATCCGCGCGGCGAGGTGGAAGGAGGGCACGTCGGTGTCGTCGCCGGCGGTGATGGAGCGCAGCTGCATCGTCTGCTTTGCGCTCCACCCCAGCGTGGTCAGCCCGAGCGAATGGCCCGAGCCGGGCTCGTGGGGCGAGATGATGCGCCGCTTGCGGATCGAGGGGTTGATCGTCCACTCGAACTCCTCCCAGGGCGCGTCATCGTCGCCGATGGTCGGGTCCTCGTCTTCACCCGAGGTGGTCTCGATCTTCGCAACAATGACGGCCTCATTGCCGTCTATGGTTTCCCATGCCATCACTCATCTCCTTGCACGGCCCCGGCGATCGCCTGGGCCATCTGGGCGCCGTCGATGCTCGGCAGCCGGTGCCGTTGCCAATACGCCTGGGGCAGATCGATCGAGACCTCGACGACAGCGCCCGAGGCCCGCACCTCGCGATCTGGCGAGGTGTCGGAGGTCATCGCGTCGAGCAGCTCTCCAGTGTCGACGGGGATCGAGCCTGCCTGCGCCCTCATCTGCCGGACGTACTCGCGCTCGACGACCTGGGCGAGTCCGGGCAGGGTCGAGCGCTTTTGAAGGCGCCTTGCGCGGGCCACCAGGCCCTCGATGCCGACGACGCCGCTCATGCTCTGCTCCACAGGCGGCGCAGGCCGACGTTGATCGCCATCCTCGCCTCGACGGCGATCGCCTCATCGTCGGCGCCCAGATCCATCAGGACGAGCTGGGTCGCCACGCGCTCGACGCCGTCATACCCGGGGGCGGCGCGCAGCGGCACGACGAGGGACCACCAGCAGGCGTCGGCCAGCGCCGAGGCCGCCTGGACCAGATCGCCTTCGCTGTCCACGCCGAGGTTGTCAGCGGTGAGCATCGCGAAGAGGTTGATCGGGATTGTCTGAGCGCCGAGCTTGCCCGCCGAGATCTGCTTGAGCGGCATCTGCCCCACCTCGATCCGGACGCGCGGGGTTGGGCTGTCGGGCAGGTGAACGCCCTGGGCGACGATGACGATGTTGTCGGCGCCGACGACGGGCAGCGCCCACGAGACCCCCTCGTCGGCGAGGTCGTCGTTGATGGCGCTGATCTGCGCGGCGAGGCCTGACTGGAGGGCGGCCAGGGCGGCGCGCATGAGCGTGTCGGGCCTGTTGCGGATGTCGCTCATCACACCCCTATGATGGGCAAGACGACCTGCCGCCGCAGCGCCAGGAACTGCCGCCCGTAGGAGGTCAGGCCGAACCACTCCTGTCCCGTGGAGCCGTCCGAGCCGCCCATGCTCTTGCTCCAGCCGCCCGCGCTCTTGCCTCGGATGCGCCCGGCCTCGCCCTTGCTCTTGCGGGCTTCAAGCTCCAGCGACCACTCGTGCGCGGTCAGCAGCATCGCGGCCTTGGTGCGTCTCGCCGTCGGCGTCCAGACGGAGGGGTGCAGGTCGTCCCAGTGCTCGGAGGCGATGGACGCCAGCGTGGCCCGGTCGTCCGTGCTGGGCGTGGCCAGCCAGGTGAAGCGCGCGGCAAGCTCGGCGTATGTGGGGGCGGAAGCCATGGATGCCTGTTGACCTACTCGTTAGTTCAGGTCGCACAGGACATCATTAATGCGGGCAGGGGGTTGCGGCAACTGGACTGGGGATGGCCCAACAGACAGCCAATGGCGAAGAATTCGCCTCGTGGGTTATCCCTCCTGCCTCCCTGTCTTCGCTGCGAGCGTGCAACCCTTCTCCCGGAAAATCAAAGGTGTTGATCGATTGATCAACGCCATCAACCTTGCAATGGCGTTTCTTTGTGATCAAACCAGAGGCGAAAGGGCAGCAGGTCGTTGCCCTTCGTTATGAACATGAGGTATCAGATGAAAAACAGTCCTTCAGGAGACAGCTTCGAGCGCAAGCTCATCGGGGAGAAGCTCAAAGAGAAGCTCAAGACGGCGAATCGAAGCCAGAACTGGCTTGGCGATGAGGCGGGCTACGACAAGTCGACGATCTCGAAGATCATGAACGACAAGCAGCCGCCCACCCTTGAGCAGATCCACAAGATCTTTGAGGCGATGGGGTTGGATGCCTCCTTCGCCGACGGGACCAACGTCGCAGGCCTCTTCGAGCCGGAGGACTCAGCGGGTAAGGAGGCCCTGCGGGCCGAGAACAACAAGCTCATTCAAGCGTTGGAGGGCGAGCGTTCCAAGGTGATTGAACAGTCTGCCATGCTGGAGCAAAAGGAGGCTGAACTGCGATCAGTTCGTACCATCAAGGACCGATTGGAGGTCGAACTCGCTGAGGCTCACGGTAGGCTTGAACAGGCCGCGCGAATCGCCAGAGGCCAGGAAGGTCGGATCGAACTTCTCCTGGGCCACATCAGCGCCCGCGATGCCCAGATCAAGGAGCAAAAGGAGCAGATCCAGCGCCTGACCAACATCGCAACAGGCGCTGGGCTCGGCGCGCTCGTCGCTGGGATCATCGCCGCTGCCAAGTCTGACGAGAACCAGAAGCTCAAGGAGGAGCAGAAGATTCGCCGTCGGCGGTGAGCGTTCGGGATGTCCTCAAGCGTGGGAGTCGAGCGCCGTCGGGTCTCAAGCGACCCGACGGCGCTCACCATCAGGCGTGGGTGTACCTGCGGATCGCGCAGCCGAGCGGCTGCTTGTACTGGACGGGCGAGACCATGGCGACCCACAGGAGCAGCGAGCCGAAGAGCGTCTCGACGATCTTGAGCTGGCGAGGGGGCATGATCTTCATGCGGACGACGGAGGGGTCAAAGACGTAGGCCGCGATGACGTCCTTGCCGTCCATGGCCTCCTGGAAGCCGAACAGGGGCTTGATCTGGTCCATCGACCGGATGTTGCCCGGGTTGTTCTTGAGGAAGTACTCCAGGGCGGAGATGCCCGTGCTGGCGATGTGCTTCTCGGCCAGCAGGTTGAAGGTTCGCAGCGACAGCGCCAGGCGGTTGGGGCGGTGCAGACCCCTGGACTGGTTGATGACCGCCGAGACGCAGCCGTTGAGCGCGGCGATGTCGTTGTCGGCCGAGGACTCCGACGTGATGGGGTTGGCCAGCTCGGCCGAGCGCGCGCCCTTCTCGCCGCCGCGCAGGAACCCGAAGAGCTTGTGCTCGGGCTTGCCCTGGATGGCGACCTCGTCCACGAAGTGGTCGAGGATCTCGCGGCAGGCCTGCCCGCCCTCGACGGCGAGGTTGATCATGTTGTCGGCGGCGGCGGCCTCCTCCTGGATGTCGAAGGGGAAGCCCACGGCGATCATCCGCACGGCCTCCTTCTCCGGGTCGGTGGCCAGGTCCACGTGCTCGACCTGCTGGGTCTGCCCGGTGACCACGGCCGCCTTGCCGCTGCTGGTGCGCTGGTAGTACTCCAGGAACTTGGTGCCGAGCTTCAGGTCCGTCTCGATGGGCTGGAGATCCAGGCCGTCGAGCGGCTGATGCTGGGTGCGCAGCACCTGGGTCTCGATCTGGGTCAGGTGCTGCTCCAGAAAGAGGGTGGTGTCGCCGTCGAACTGCGAGCTGACCCTCTTGCGGCCCTGGCTGTCGCGCTTGATCTCAAAGAGGGTCCGCGCGCTGCCCAGCGGGCTGCCGGCGGGGTTGGAGGGGTCGATCACGAACTGATGGGTCTTGACGCTCATATCAGGTCTCCTTCTCAGGCTCTGGCGCCGGCGCCGAGGTAGAGGCGGGCGACATTCTCCCCGTCGGGGGAGGTCGTCGCGCCGCTGGTCCAGTAGCAGTTGCTCACCGGCACCGTGTCGGTGCCGTCGGCAGAGTCTCGGAAGGCGCCGATGACCTCGGAGCCCGAGGCGACGCAGCGCAGGTGGACGGCGTTGCTGCCCGGCGTGGGGTCGACCCCGGCGTCGAGCAGGACGACGACCTCGCCCTCCTTGAGCACCTCCAGGGTGTCGCCCGGCCCGTACTGGCTGATGCCGTTGGCGTCGGCCTCGACGAACTGGGAGCGGCAGGCGACGCCGGCGAAGTTGTTGTCCAGCGCGACGGCGGCGTTGACGTTGGCCGTCACGACCGCCTTGACCTGGGCGGCCACGGTCGCGTTGTCCGAAGTCAGGTTGGCGTCGAACTCGACCCCGGCGACCTCGCTCGTCAGCCGCAGCTTGCTGGCGCTGTTGGCCGCCAGGATTGTGCTGGCGGCCATGGCGGCGTTGATGTCTGCGACGAGGCCGTCGACGATCTCGTCGGCGGTGGCCGAGGCGTCGGCCAGGAACTCGAAGTTGTAGTCGGCCTCGGGGATGCCGTCGCCGTCTTCGTCCAGGCTGATGGCCAGCAGGTAGCGGGCGTCGTTGACCGGGTCAGGGGTGATGTCGAGCACCTTGGCCACGGCCGCCGTCGAGGTCCGCGTGGGGTTCTCGACCGCGAGGGGCTCGGCGTCGTCGTGCATGACGCCGACGCCGAAGCGGATGCTGTCGCCGTCGTCGGCCGCCACGGTGTTGGACAGGCTCAGGTTGGCGTCGGACTCGGTGGCCAAGAAGTCGTCCCCCTTGTCCCGGCCCGTGACGGTGAACTTGTCCGAGGCGCTGGAGGCGGCCACGACGCGCCCGGCCACGTCGGCCTCCTGGTTGATGGCGTTGATGAGCTGGTTGCGGATCGAGGTCTTGGTGGCCCCGGCGCCCGAGTTGATGGTGATGTCGTGCATGTCGCCGTCGCTGCCCTCGACCTCCAGGGCGTAGTCGGTGTCGTCGGCGGCGGTGTCGATCGTGTACTCCCAGACCTTGGCCGCCCTGCCCCCCGCGCTGTAGGGGCGGCAGAAGACCGGGCGCAGGCACTTGCCGGCGAAGTAGGGGCGATCGGAGGGGCGTCTGACTGCATTCTGGGGCATGATCGTCTCCTATCAGGCCTTGCCGCCCACGAGGGGCCGCTTGTGGTTGGTGTAGCTGTCGCGGTGGGCCTCGACGGCGTCCTTGTGCGCCTTGGTGGCGTCGTCGCAGTCGTCCTGCCCGCGGGTCGAGGTCTGGCCCTTGAGCCCGGCGCCCAGGAGCTTCTCGACGCCCTTCTTGCCCTCGGCCGCCTCGCGGCGCGCCGCGCCGTACCAGCCGGCCAGCTCCGCGTCGGTGACGGCGTCGAGCTTGGCATCGGGGAACTCGGCCTTGACGACGGCCAGCCGGATGTCCCGCTCGGCCATGCAGGCGACCTCGTCGGCCGTCTTGCCGCCGAGGTAGTCGGCGGCGTCGAGCACGAGGGCCAGGCGCGCCTTGGCGGCCTCGGCGACCTTCTTGTCGATCGCCTCGTCAGAGCGCTCGGCGAGCTTGAGGTCCAGGGCCTTGGCCCGCCCCTCCTGCTGCTCGGCGCTGTCCTTGGCCGCCTTGAGGTCGGCCGTGGCCTTGTCATGGTCCTTGCGGACCTGCGCCAGCTCGCGGGTCAGCTCGTCGCTGGCCTTGATCGCGTCCTGGAGCGCTTGCGCGTCGTCCTTGTGGACGCGCACGGGCTTGCCGCCCATCATGATGGTGATGAACTCCATCACTCCCTCCGAGTCGAGGCGCGCAAGGGCGCCCAGGTTGTGGTGGCCCGAGGAGTCGAGCCGAAGCTGCGCGAGGTGTCCCGCGCGGGCGCGGTCGACCACGGCGAGGTGGTTTGGCAGGTAGGCGGTCAGGCGCGTGTCGAAGGGCTCGCCGTCGGGCGACCGCCCGGGGGTCGCGTCGACCGAGGCCAGGTAGCCCAGCGAGAGCTGGTGGCGGCCCTCCTGAATGTCGTCGATCGTGTCGGCGTCGTGGATGACCGCCCGGACGTGGATCAGCTTGTGGTCGTCGAGCGCCTTGGCCCACAAGACCGAGCCGCGGGCGTGGCGCGCGGCGTCCTTGGCCGTCACCAGCCCCTTCGGGTGCAGGTTCGTCGCCGGCCTGCCCTCGTACAGCGCAAGCGAGGCCTTGACCGCGTCCCAGGGGCGAAACTCCCGGTAGGTCCCCCCGTCCGCCCCGGTGTAGACCTGAACGTTGTCTCCGCGGGCCGCGAAGCCCTCGACGATCAAAAAGCCCTCGGGGGTCAACAGCGGCGGCGCGAGCTGCTCCTTGAGCTCCGCAGGCAGCGCCTCGCTGCCCAGGTCGAGCAGGTCAAAGCGCGCGACCTGCTCGCCGTCGTCGAGGCGCTCCTGGGTCGCTGGGCTGTAGGGTGTCTGGGTCATGCTGGCGATCACTGCACGCAAGATCAGTTCAGTGCAGAGATAGAGCCCTCAGAGGAGGCGCGCAACTTGACAGCGGGCCGTGGCGACAGGAGGAGCCGGACGGCGGGGGATCGAGGGAGCCGCCGGTCAAGTGGCCGTCAAGTGGCCGACGGCCCCAGGGGCAGGCGGATCACCTCTTCGAAGCCCCACAGCTCCACCTCGCCGATGTGCCAGGAGCCGCCAAGCGTCTGCCCTGCAAAGGTGGCGGCCGGGTCGGGGTCGTAGGCCAGCGTCAGGTGGGGCAGCCAGCAATCCGGGGAGACGTCGGCCAGCCCGAAGCCGCCCGCGCGCAGCCGCTCGACGAGCTGCTCGCGCAGCGCGAACAGGCGCCAGGGGGTGAAGCGGACATCCTGGTAGAAGACGCTCTGGCCGCTGCGGTTGACCAGGTGGCACAGCTCCCCGAGGAAGGCCCGGAAGGGGTGATCGGCACCTTCGAAGACGCCGCGCAGGATCTGGAGCAAGAGGGCGCGGCGATCATCGGGCACGGCGCCGACGACGAGGAAGGTGACGTGGGCGGGGCTGTCGTCCTGCTCCAGATCCCCGCGCAGCGAGGCCAGCGCGGGCGGCAGGCGCAAGAAGAGGCCAACGCGGGTGCCGTCGCCGGTCTCGCCGTCGAGCTGTCCGTCGTCGGTCGAGGCCGGCGTCGGGGCGCCCATGAGGGCGCGGGCGTTGAGGTACTCCTCGCGGGCCTTGGGGGTCCAGTCGGGCATCCCGATCAGGCGGCGGAAGAAGTTGGCCTGCTCCTCTTCGAGGTAGAGCGCCTCGGCCAGCAGGCGGCCCTGGCGGACGAGCTCAAGCGCCGGCAGATCCGCGCCCTTGTCGCCGCTGGAGGCCGCAGCCGCCCTGGCCGGCTCGTCGATCTCCAGGACGCCCGATCTGGACAGCGCCGCGGTGCCCTCGCTCACGATGGCCATGCCGGAGCTGATGCGCTGCGCCCAGGTCTCAGTGACGATGCGCTCGGCCTCCGCGCCGAGCTTCTTCGTCTCGACCACCTCCCGCTCCGTCGGCCTCCACAGCGAGCGCGCCTGGACGCGCCAGCCCTCTGGCGCTCGGCCGCCCGTCGGACCCTGACGCGCGCTCATCACGAGGGCTGCGATGACCTCCACGGCCGGCACGACGTCCAGCTCGACGATCTCGGACTCGACGCTGTCGTAGTAGGAACGCAGGAAGAAGTCGCCGTTGTCGCCGAGCCCCCCCTCCCGGTTGCCGTAGAGGATGGCCACGGGGATGCGGGCGGTGGCCGAGACCCGATCCCTGGAGGTGTCGAGCGCCTCGGCGAGCCCGGTCATAGAGGCGTCCTTGTAGCTGAAGTCCTCCCCGTCTTTGTCCAGGATGACGCCGCCGATGACCGACTTGGCCCGCGCGATCAGCCGCATCTTCGTGCGGACCTTGCCCTCGCCGCCGCTGGAGATCAGGTCCTGGAGCCCGGCGAAGCGATAGACGCCGATGTTCTTTTCCATGGCGGTGCGCGGGGCCGCGTCAGCCAGGACCCCGTCGTTGCGAAGCGCCGTGTAGACGAGCTGGAGGATCGGGTCACCCCACCCGTCGTTGCTCGCCCGCTCCGGCCCTGAGACGTCGGCGCCGTCGAAGGTGATCACCCGCGAGGCGTGGATGTCGAAGCGCTCGATCTGGCCGTCTGCCCCCTCGCTGAGGATCTCGAAGATCTCCACGGGGCCGTCGATGCGGCCTCGCCGCTGCGGGCAGATCTCCCAGCGGTTGAGGACCTGGAGGTGATCGACCGTGCGCACCCTCGCCGCCCGAAGGGGCTGGCGCAGGTCGGCGGCGCCGTCGTCGACCCCGAGCAGGATGGCGGCGCCGCCGTACTGGCGCGCGTAGCGCAGCGCCAGGGTGACGGCCGTGCGCGCGCCGCCTCGTCGCAGGCGCCCGGCGGCGTAGACCGGGAGCCTTGTGAGCGCCTCGGCCACCGGCGCGAGCTCTCGCTGCTCGACCTCGTCTGCCGCCAGCAGCTCCACCCACCGTCGGGTCGCGTCGTTGGCCGGACGCTCGACGATGGCGCGGGCCACCCCATTGCCGCGCACGAGGGCCTCAATCTGGCTGCGGCTCAGGCGGGGGTTGGACTTCCAGCTCGTCGCTTCGAGCTTGTCGCGCTCGTCGTCTCCGAACGCCGAGAAGAGGTCGTGCCACCCGTCGTTGCGCGCGACGGACTGGCCGGGGGTTGGGGGCAAAAAGAAGGCCGTGAGGCGCTGGGTCAAGGAGGGCATGTCGGTCACCTCAAGTAGGAGTCGTCAAAGGCGCTGCGGCGCTCCAGCAGGAGCTTGGAGAGGGCTTGCGTGGTGGCGTCGACCTGGTCGTCGCTCTTGGCCGCGGGAAAGTTGAGCAGCTCGGCGAGGTAGTCGCCGAGCCAGGGTGTGCCCTCGGGAGGCAGCAGCACGTCGCCGGCCTCAAAGAGAGGAGCCGTCGCGTGGGCTCTGGCCTGCTTCGACCCGCGCGGGCTGACGGGGATGACGCCCGAGGTGTGCTGGCGCAGGGTGTCGAGGATGGCCGGGCCGTTGGCCTTGTCCTCGATGTAGATGGCGCTGGCCGCGGGCCAGTCCCGGCGCAGGCGCTCGATCTCGGTCAGGGTCCTGGTGAAGGACCACCGGCCTCGGCGCTGGTCGAGCAGGTGCGCCTTCGAGCCGCGCCGCCCCCAGACCTGGAGCACGACGAAGGAGCCATACAGGGTCTCCTTGAAGGTCGCGTCGACGCTGATGGCGACGAGGTCGAAGCGGCCCCCTGCCCCTTCGTGGTGGCGCAGCCAGTCCTTGCGGAAGATGCCGCCGCCCTGGGGGGTTGGGCGCTGCTGGTAGAGGGCGGACCACTTGTAGGCCCCGATGGTGCGCCGGATGGCCTGGAGCTTCGCCAGCGGGTAGCGCTCGGGGTGGAGGGGCTCACCGGCCTTGCGGTGCTCTTCGTCGTCCTCGGCGACGGCGGGAAAGCGGATCACCTCCCACTGCTCTCCCTCGTCGGCCTGGGCGTCGAGCAGCCGGCCGGCGAGGTCGTCGTCGTGCCAGCGGGTGTTGAGCACGAGGACTCCGGCGCCGGGCATCAGGCGCGTGTAGGCGACGGCCTGGTACCAGTCCCAGGCCTTGTCGCGGTAGGCGGCGCTGTCGGCCTGCTCGTAGTCGCGGATGATGTCGTCAAGGATCAGCAGGTGGGCGCCCATGCCTGTCAGCGCGCCGCCGATGCCGACGGCTCGGTAGCCGCCCCCCTGGGCTGTCTCCCAGGACTGGATCAGCTGGCGGTCGCGGTGGAAGGCGAAGTCGGGGAAGGTGGCCTCGAACCAGGGCTCGCGGCAGACGTCCCGGCAGCGCAGCGAGAAGCGATTGGACAGGTCCTGCCCGTAGGAGGCCACGACGATGTTGTGGTCGCCGTGGTGTCCCAGGTGCCACGCCGGCAGCCGCTCGGAGGACAACAGGCTCTTGCCGTGGCGCGGCGGCATCAGGAGCATCAGGCGCGGCGACTGGCCTGCGGCGACGGCCCGGCTGAAGGCCTCCAGGCGGGCGCAGACCTCATGGTGGACCCAGCCGGCCTCGTAGCCCGGCACGCTGGCCCGCACGAACTCCAGCAGATCGCGCCGACGCAGCTCCGCCTCGACCGCCTCAAGATCGGGCAGCGCGAAGGATGCCGGCGAGCTGCCGAAGCTGGTCATCGTCGAGCTTTCCAAGATCCACCCCGGTGTTGAGCGGCGCCCCGCCCGGGCCGCTCATCTCGACCGCCTTGAGCTTGCTCAGGCCCCGGTCGAGGATCGAGTCGCACAGCCGCCGCACCGTCTCGACGTTGCGGTCCTCCTCGTCCTTGGCCATCTCCGCTTCGAGCATGTCCGCCAGCGCCTGGATGGCCTTGAGGGAGGCTCGCTGCGCCACCACCCGCGCCTGGGCGGCCTCCGCAGTCCCGCCCGAGGGGTTGCCGCTGTGACCGACCGCGAAGCGCCCCGACTCGCCCCGCTCGTCGCCGATCTCGCTGGGCGCCTCGGGGCAGTACTCCTTGCGCCAGGCGACCAGCGTCGTCCGTCCGACGCCGTGCTTCCTGGCCGTCGCACGCACCCCGCCAGTGAGCGACTCCAGGGCGACCGCCTTGCGGTGCTCCTCGGTGTGGATCCTTCGGCCCATCAAAACACCTCCTGAACACATGGGTAGCTATTGCGCGCCGCAGTGTCAAACCGCCCCCTCGCCCCGCGCCATCGTTGATAGGTCCGATGCATAAAGCGTCCGTTGATGGTCAATGTGTTCAGCCTTGCATCTCCCTTGCATTGACGAGAGGGGATCAAAATTTTAGCTTCGGCGTGATATGCTCGGTGATGAAGAGAAAGCTCCTTGCGGTCTTGACGTGGCGTTTCGCAACAAAGGGTGAAGTTGATGGAAGATTGGGATAAGTGGCCCACGCTGCGATTCATGTTCGGGCTCAAGCGCGGCAGTTTCCAGGAGACAATCGCAGCAGTGATCGTGCCGCCTACAGCTGGCGAGCGCCCAGAGCGAAGGGCCGTACGGGGGCAATGGATCGTGCCCTGGCTCGACGAGATCGATAAGGTTGCCAGCCCGAGCAAACTTGATGTCTTGGAGCTGCTCAAGGCCTTCGAGGTGGCCTTCAAGGTAGCTGAGGACAGCAGCGAGCCTGGAATGCGCAAAGCCGTTGGGTGTCTGATAGCTTACGTCCTCAGGGATAGAGAAAGCGCCTTGCGTGCCCGCGATATCATTGGGGCGCTCCACGGCCTGAGGATTGAGCATCTGAGGTGCTTCGTCGCCTTGGTGGACCCTGACCCTCACGTCTCCTATGCCGTTCGCCGGATGCCCCAGAAGAGCATCCCCGAGGATCTCAGATATGACCTCATAGCCGCCGGCTTGTTGGACAGTTGCGACGCGCCGTATGGCCGTGGCTGGTGCCTGAAGAAGGCAATGGAGGGGATTGAACCCCGGTGGGATGTCTGACATCGTCACCCCTTTTTCTTCGGCGGCTTGAGTGCGTCCCTGCCGTCCTCGATGGCCTCGATGGCGTCGAGCAACGCCTGCGCCCAGCGGCCAACAGCGGCGATGACTTCGAGAGCGACCCGGCACTTCTTGAACACCGCCTTCACGAGGTCACCTCCACGACGAAGCCAGCCGCTGCCCGGTGGCCGCCGCCGCCGAAGAGGCCTGCGACCTCCGAGACGTCGAAGTCCCCGCGCGAGCGCAGCGACCAGCGGCGCCGGCCCCCGCCGAGGTCCTGGTAGACCGCGGCGAAGGGGGCGTCGTCGTGGAGCTCGCAGAGGCGATGGCCGATCTCGGACTGGTGGATGGGCGAGTTGACGACGGGCACCCGGTGGCCGCCCAGCTCCACCTTCCAGGCGCCGGCGCACAGGCGCTCGACGGTGAGCGAGCGCTGCTGGAGGATGGCCCGACCCAGGGGCGCTACCCCGGACGGAGACGCCAGCGTCTCGGCCAGCGTCGTCCAGACCTCGAAGTCCAGCGGGTGGGCCGAGATCCAGGCGTTGATCGCCTCGCTCTCGGACAGCTTCCACCTCCACAGGTCTCGGTCCTCGACGTAGCGCAGCAGCGTCGGCGGGAAGTCGGCCGGCATGAAGTAGCGCCAGGCCAGCATCGCGCCGCTGCGGCTCAGGTCGAGCACCAACTCCAGGTTGGCAGGCGGATCGGCGAGGAGCCCTGCCAGTGCCTCCACGGCCGTCTTGTGGTGGTCAAGCACCACGACGCGAGACGCCTGGGCGGCCAGACGCCGCAGCGCCTCCTCCGGGTAGCTGAAGTCGACGATGAAGACCTCGTCGCCCTCGTCGATCGGCGGAGGCGCCTGGCCGTAGCTCACCGCCCGGTAGATCGCCGAGTCGCCCATCAGCCTCCAGGCCGCCCAGGCAGCCCCGAAGCCATCGTTGCACCCGGCGTGGTAGAAGACGTGTCGCTGCATCTCTTTGCCTCCCTTCCTGTCTCCAGGGTCCCCGTCAAAGCCCCAGGAGCTTCTGGGGCGCGGTGTTGTTCTGAAGCGCCCACAGGCACAGCCCGCAGGCCCTGGCGTCGTCCAGCGCCCGATGGTGCGTGTCGAGTTGCACGCCCAGCGCCCGGCACAGCTCGTCGAGCTTCGGCCGCTTGAGCCCCACCCGCGCCGCCTCCTTCTGCGTGCAGACCTCCCCGTCGGTCTTCGGCCAGTTCATCCCGAGGCGCACGAACTCCGCGTTCAGCATCCGCCGGTCGAAGGGCAGGTTGTGAGCTGCGACCACCCGGCCTGCGATCCATCGGTGGAGCAGCTCGGCCACCTCTCCGAAGGCCGGCTTGCCCTTGACGTCCCGATCGGACACCCCGGTCAGGCGCGCGACGATCGGCGGGATAGGGCGCCCGGGATCGACCAGTCCCGAGCGCGCGAAGACCTCCCGGCCCTCGTCGAAGGCCACCACCGACCATTCGAAGACCCGGTCCTGCCCGCCGAAGCCTGTGGTCTCCAGGTCCAGCGCGACGAAGCGCGGCCAGGGGAGGGTCGAGGCCGGCGGCGCCTGCGGAGTTTCCTGAGCCTGCACGAGCTCGACGCTCTCGCGCGGCACCGTCCGAAGGCGCTCCTCCCCGTCCAGCCGCACGACCTCCACCGGAGCTCCGCGCTGCCGCTCGCGCTGCCACAGCCTCCTGATGGGGCTGTGCTCGTCAACCGACTCCAAGGGCACGACCACGACGGCGGTGCCCGCCTCGAAGGTCCGGTCGGCGTAGGTGGTCGGGCGAAGAAGGCGACAGGTCATGGCGACACCCTCGGCTCCCAGTAGGAGCGACCGGGCTTGATGTGGCCTGGGTCAGGAGGGTGGGAGTCATGAAGGTGCTCGCTCAACCCCTTGATGCTGAGCATCCCAACGTAGGTCTCGAAGTCCGGGTGCAGTCTCCAGTACCCGCCGAAGATCGCCGTCGACAGCGATCGGTCGAAGAGGGCCTTGGCGTACAGCAGCGCTGCTTCGACCCGATTCCTTGAGGAGATCGCCGTCAATTCCAGGCTCGCCGACTCCCGCTTGCGCTGCTCTCGGGCGGCGTAGTGCTCGGGGGTGTAGCCCATCTCGGCGCACGCCTCCTGCCACCTTCGGCAGCGCCGGTTGTGCTGACGCGCATCCGAACCCTCGCTGGGGATGTAGCTGTAGTCGCAGATGGGGCACGTTACAGGGTTCATCGCGATCTCCAGTGAGATTTATTGTTCAACGGCTCATCCTCGATCGCACTCCCGCACTTCTCCGCACTTTCCAAAAGCGAGAGATTGCATGGTCCGAGCCCGTGGCCGTGGGGGTTGGTTATCTCTATGTAATCTTTACTCACTTTGATTGAGATAGACGTATACACGGGCGCGCCCGCTCGCCCGCGCGCCCGCATACGCGACCGTTGCCCGAACCAAAGTGAGAGAGTGCGTTCTTGAACCCTTTGCGCTGTGGGATCATGAACTTGCGGTGCAATCTTGGCCTCTGGAAGTGCGTGACCAAAGTGCGTTCTTGGCCCCTGAAGTGCGTGGAAGCTCACGGCGCCTCCTGGCTTGGGGTCTTCATGAGGTCGAGGCGATGCCAACGCGCCCTGACCCCAGCCCGGACGCCGTCCTTGCCGCCGTCTCCGATGCCTTGAGCCTTGCACCAGTTCGTGAACTGGCGAGGGCCAGTCCCGGCCTGGGTCATGGCGTCGCAGGCCTTGAGCATCGTCTCGCTGGTGAAGATCACGCCGCTTGGACTCTGGTGGATCTTGTCGTAAGGGCTCGCCGAGGCGCCCGGCACCATCTCGCTCAGACCCACCACGGGCAGCCCTCGGGCGTCTCGGTAGCCATCCTCGCTGGGGAAGCGGGAGGGCTGGGTCTCGAACAGGGTGCGAAGCGACGCCAGGGCTCGGGCGCACGGGTGGCTCTGCTCGCCGCGCTCCTCGAAGATCCTCTCAAGCCCCCACTGGATCGTCTGCGCCACCGGCAGCTGCGGCAGGATGCCTGCGGCCTGCGCCTCTTCGAGCGCGACCTGAACTATGGCCATCTGGCGGGCGATGCGGATGTTCTCTCCAGACGCCCCGGCCTGGCCCCTGCCCACCAGCGCCAGAGACTCGTAGCGCGCGTCGAGGGCTGACCACGCGTCGGGCGTCAGGGTCATCAGATGTTCGATCCAAGCGTCTCCTGCGTGTCCCCACTGGCGCGCCAGGAAGATCTTGATCTCGTCGGCGTGGTCTGAGTCCTGCGCTGCCTCGCCCTTGATGGTGCGAAGATCGATCATCCGCACCGTGTGGCCGCCCTGGAGCATGGCGCCGAGGTATTCAGCCAGGGTGTTCTCGCCGCTGGACAGACAGGACAGGCACCAGGTGTTCTCGGGGATGTTGCCCGTCCCGGTGCGGTTTGAGCGGATGCGACCGAGCCCGGCCGAGAAGCGATGGACAAAGTTGGCGACCTCCTTGGGGCGCATCTTGCTCATCTCATCGAGCACGATGCAGGCGCCGTTGTAGCGATCGAGCTTGTGCTCCATGCCGTTGGAGGTGCTCTCCCAGTGGAGGAACTTGGCCGGCTCCCACCACACCGAGGCACCGAGGAGGGTCACGAGGCTCTTGCCCGATGAGGAGTCGCCAGCGACGTGGAGAATGAAGGGCGGCCTGCCCATGGGCTCAAGAAGGGCTCCGGCGAGGCTGACGCCGAGCGCGAGCACGATCGTGGGCGTCGTGGCGAGCTTCTCGATGCCCGCCTTCCAGGCCGCCAATGACCCCTTGCGCCCGCTGCGCAATGAGTCGCCCATGTAGAGCCAGTCGGCGCCGAAGACCCTGGGGCCGTTGACGTAGACGCGCCTGCCGGCCTGGTCGTGCCATCCCGGCCGCCGCACGATCGAGACCATCGGGGCCTTGCGGGTCGTATCGGCCCATGTGCCCAGCGCGAACGACCAGTCGGCGCCCCGGCGAGGCTTGATGCGCACGCCCTGATCGGCCGCCTCGCGCGCCTCGCTGGCGGCCGATGCGCCGTCGACCCACCCTGCCGCCGGCAGCACCCCGTGGCAGACCCGTCCGTCCTTCGTCCTGTGCCGGTAGCGCATCCCGTGGCGCCCCTCGCCCACCGTCCGCGTCAGCGCCACCGGCCAGCAGTCCGCCGCCAGGGTCGAGTACGTGATCCGGTCGTCGGTCTGGACGATGCGCACGATCCGATCCCCGAAGAGCAGCGTGGCGCCATCATCGACGACAACCCGCGGCTCGACCTCTTCGAGGTGCTGCACAAGCACGTCGATGCCGAGGCGCTCGACGCAGTCGGCAAGATCCGCCTTGCCCCGCGCGTCAAGCGGCAAGTGGCAAGTCGACACCAGCGCCCCTCCGTCGCGCGCCAGCATCGCGCCGGCGATCCGCATCTGCTTCTCGCCGACATCCTGTGACTTCTCCGTAGGCCCCGTGTCCCCCAGGTGGGGCACGACGATCACACGGGCCTCATTGACACCCGCGTCCTTGAGGGCGGCTGCGGCCTCCGCGGCAAGCCGCGGCAGGTTGCCCGCCGTCGGGCTGCCCAGGACCGCCCTCAGGGGGCTTGTGCCCATCAGCGCCAGCGCCGCCGCCGCCCCGAAGTCCGGCTCGCCCTCGACGAGGGCGACGACCCCGCCGGCCTTGGCCGCCTCGACCCAGGCCGGCAGCGAGCCCAGAATCCAGGCGCCCTCGATCGGGCACAGCCCCGAGGCCGCGATCATCGCCTTGGGGTCGAGGGAGGGGGTTGCGTGGGCGCGCCTCATCATCGAGACGGGGGTGCCGTCTGCGCGGCGAAGGACAAAGAGCAGCCGCCGGTCCTTGCGCCGGGCGTGCTCGGCCAGCCGGTCAGCGTCCCGGTTGCCGGTGGGCCTGTCCGGCGCCCATGCGACGTCTGGCAGCCGGCAGAAGTGCTCGACGAGCTCGGCCGGCCACCCCCGATCCAGCGCCCACCGCTCGACCTGGCGCCGGAACCTGAAGGCGCCTTCGAAGAGGGCCGACCACCCCGTCGCCACGTTGATCGGCTCGGCGGGCGGCCGAGCGTCCACCCAAGGTTGCTTGGGAGCGACATCCACCACGCCGCCCTGCTTCGCGGTGTGCTCTATCGATCCGGACTCGCCGCACTTGTAGCAGGTCCAGGCGCCGCACTTCTCGTCGCCAGCGACGTGCATCGACGCCGAGTACTCCCCGACCTTCTTGCCATCGTCGCAGCCGTGCGGACAGCGGATCCTCGCCTCGCCCGGCGAGGACTTCCTGGGATCGAGGCCGAGGCCCTCGGCGGCGGCCCAGGGGTCGCAGGTGATGCCTTCAGCCATGCCGCAGCGCCTCCTGGACGAGGTCGCGCGCGACCCGGACGGCCCAGGCGTGAGCCTCCTTGTTGTCGCCGGTGAACTCCATGCCCTCGTGGCGAGCGGCGCAGTAGGCCAGCGCCGCCGCGCGGTCGAAGCCGTCGTCGTCACCCTCCGAAAGCGCCCGCGACAGCTCCACGGGCAGCTCCGCGAGCAGCTCGGCGCCCTGGCCCGGCTCCATCTGCGACAGGCCCGCGGCCCACATCCTCCCGGCGATCTCCATCGACCGCCCGGTCCCGTCCACAGGGGCTCGAAGCCCCGCCACTTGAGCGCTCATCACGCGACCTCCAGGAGGGTGTTTGCCTCGGCGGGCCATCGGCGGCCGGGGAGGCTGAAGATCAGATCGAGGAAATCCGAGGCGGCGCCGCGGGTCAGGTGCTCGCGGTTGGCCCAGACCCAGCGCAGCAGCTCCAGCACGTCCGTCGGCGCCGAAGCTCGGGCGAGCTTGCCGGCGTGCGCCCCGATGGCGTCGAGCTGCTTCGGCGTCGCGGGCTGGCGGCGCCACGAGCCGGCGGCGACCTGATGACTGCGGCGGATCGCCCCGCAGCCATCCAGCGCCAGCGTCAGCCGCCGCAGCTCGCGCTCCAGAGGGCCGAGGACCTCGGCCTGACCGTGGAAGAAGCGGGCCGGGGCGGTCAGACCCGAGGCGCCCTTGCGCGCCTCGCGCAGCAGATCGAGGACCATCTGCACCGGCGATCGGTCATCGAGGCCGCCGCACAGCGCGGCTTCGACGCTCAGCGAATGGACGCCGAAGAGGTCGCCGGGGTCGAGGATGACGGCGACCTCCTTGCCCTGGCAGGCGCGCAGCACCCGGCCGACGTGCTGGGCGAACCAGACCCTGGAGGAGACCTGTCGCCGCAGGCACAGCCACCGCAGCCAGGGCAGGTTGACCCCCTCTTTGAGGAGCGCGACGTGGACGAGGACCTTGAGCGCGCCGGTCCTGAGCTGCTCGATCCGCGCCGCGACCTCCGACCTGCTCATCCGGCAGTGGACGGCGGCGGCCGGTATGCCCTCGCCGACGAGCCGCGCGGCGAAGCGCTCGGCGTCGATGGTGCCGGCCATCGGGCGGCGCAGCACCTTGTCCCACCCGCCTGCGTCGACGACGCCAGATCCGAGCCCTTCCTCGACCGCCTGCCGGATCATCGCGACGCAAGCGTCGTCCATGTCGACCTGGCCGCCGTCCCACTGGCGCACCTGCCAGGGCACCACGACGCCGTCGGCCAGCGCCTGCCTCGGCCCGTAGCTGTAGAGCAGCTCGTCCCACAGACGGAGCGCGTCGCGCTCGTCGGAGCGGTAGGGCGTCGCCGTCAGCCCCAGGCGCGCGACCCCGTCGAGCAGCACTGCGGCCTCGTGGAGCGTGGCGCACTCGGAGTTGTGCGCCTCGTCGACGATCCACAGCGCCCCCCTCAAGCCCGCGGCGCCAAGATCCCTGACGCACTCGGTCAGCGAGGGGTTGCAGGCCACGATGACCGGACCGTCGAGCCGGCGGCCCTTGGTGTAGTAGCGGCCGACGGGCGCCCCGAGGCGCTCCTCGATCGTCTCGGAGAGCTGGTCGACCAGCGCCACCGTCGGCGTTGAGACGATGATCCGGGCGTCCTCGGCCGGCACCACCGAGCGGCACAGCTCCGCGATCAGCGCGCTCTTGCCCGCGCCCATGACCGCCTGCACCAGCCCGGCCCTCGCCGCCCCGATCGACCCCAGCGCCGCCGGCAGCGCCTCGGACTGCCACGACCGCGGCGGCCACGAGGCGCCTCGCCACCAGGACTCGGCGGGCAGGATCTCGAAGGGGCGGGGGTTCATTGGCGTGGTCTCATTGTTGTTATGCTATCATTTTGAGGTGAGCAAAAAAAGGCCATGAAGACCCGCGACCCTCAACGCACAGGGGATCTACTGCTCGACAGGTCGGCCAGTGGGCAGGCCGCCAGCCCTTAGCGCCGGATAGGGCTCGCCGGCGGGCTTCGTGTGGACGTTGCCCTCCCGATCGGTCCAGACGAACTCGATGGCCTCGCGCTCGATGACCCACTCCTCGATCAACTCCGAGATCACCTGGGCCATTCGAAACGAGCCGCCCTCAAGAGCAGACCGGAATCGATCCGCCAGATCCCTGTCGATCCGCACACCCAACTGCGCAGTCTTGCTCACCATTCACCTCCAGCAGCCCCGAGATGTCAGCCTCGGCGCCCATCACAATGACCCACTCGCGACGCCGCTCTGCGGCCAGGACCGCCCCGGCCGGCAACCCGGTCACATCGACGACCCTGTTGAGGGTCGCCTGGCTGCCGCGACCGCTCTGCGACAGGACGTAGGCCTGGCTGTCGCTGACGCCCAGCCATTTGCCCAACTGGGCATAGGTGGCGCCGATGACCCGGCGCCACGCCTCCAGCGCGGTCACCGGAGCGCTGAAGCGCCGCCTGACCACCCCTTCCATGTCTGTCGTCATCGTCGTCATCGTCTCCACGTCCATTCTTATAAGACAGCTGCCATACCACGCAAGCAAACTTTCTTGGTCACGCCGAAAGAATGCTTGACCTGATGAAATGATAGCATTAAAACATAAGGCGTCAAGGCACTGGAGGGCGTCGATGTGAGTCTCAGGGCGGTCACGACAGCGGTACAGGCGGCGGGCTTCGGTCACGCCACCACCGACATTGACGGCGGTCACCTTGTCAGGACGACCGAGGGCGGACTGAAGATCTCGGTCATCCATGGGCGCCTCACCGCCCAGGACCAGCAGGGCAACGCCCACCCGATCACCTTCGACGATCTGATCCGCATCCTGGCGCGGCTGCGCGTGCTGGTCGACCGAACCGATCGAGTTCTGGAGGAGCCATGGTGAGCCGCGGCGTGCTGGTGATCTTCGACGTTGAGGCGATCGGCGAGGGCGACAGGGCCTTGACGATCATCAGCAAGGGACGCCCGGCGACCATTTTGCCGCGCCGCTCGATGGCTGAGTCAAGCCCGGTGTGCCGCCACCGACAGCGCGGCGAGCTCCACCTCAAGGCCAGCCTGACCCTCACCCGCGATCGGGTCACCCTCAACATCTTCCCCGCGATCGAGGCTGGCCTCGACGTCGAACTTCGGAGGCCATGATGGCGCTCGCCTTGCTCCTCGGCGCGCTTCTGCTGGTGCTCATGGCGGTCATCCCCGTCGCCCCTGCTCCGGCATCCAGGCCGATCCGCGACCATCAACCAGAGGTCGCGCCTGACGCGGCGCCTCGCGTCCCCAGGCCCCGACCGCCCGCAGCGAGACCTCCCAAGCCCGTCGTGGACCTGAGCACCCCCGAGGCCGCCCGCGCCTCCCAGCGCGCCGTCTACTGGTGGCGCCGCCGACACCTGGGCCTGCGAAGGGCCTGGGTGTGGTGGCCGGCCAGATGGGGCACCTACCGCAAAACCGACACCTGACAGTCCGCCACCAGCAACAGCGCGCCGACGGCGCAGGGAGATCGCGATGGAGAGAATATTGGAGCGAGACAGCAAACGCCCCGCGCGGACCAAGGCGCGCAGGCGACACCGCAAGACCTTCTTCTGGATCGACGCTGAAGGTCACCTGGTCGTCTTCAGCAAGCGACGCAAGAAGCTGCCGGTGCTGTACCGCCGCCTCGATGGTTCGCCGGTCCGAAAGAGCCCGACGAGGCAGTACAAGTGAAGACCGCCCGCGCCACCGCCCGCCGCCTCGGCCACGACGCCTCTTCGATCGCAGAGGCCGAGGCGCGCTGGGCCACCAAGGGCTCGGCCTCCATCTCGGAGCTGGGCGACTGGGACAACTGCCCGCTCAAGCACTACCTCGCCCGCGTCGTCCGCCACCAGCCCGAGGTCCCCAGCCACTACCTCGTGCTCGGCATCGCCGTGCACGACGCCCTTCACAAGATCGCCGACGACCACGTCCACGGCCGCGACGTCGACGCAGACCGCATCGATCATCTCTGGGAAGAGGCCGCGGCCGACGCCGGCCTGCTTGAGCACTACCCCGATCTCCTCGGCGAAGGCAGGGCGCTGACCCAGGCCGGCGCCGATCTGCTGGCTGACATCACCCCCGACAACATCCTGGCCCTGGAGGACTGGCTGCCGAGGGGGTTCGCCGTCGGACAGGTGCCCATCGTCGGGCGCCTCGACCTGGCCTACCTCGCCGACGACGGCGCCGTCGTCGTCCTGGACTGGAAGACCTCCAAGCGCCCTCCGGCGCTGCGCCCGGGCAGCCGAAGCGGCGCGGGGCCGGGCATCAACCCGCAGCTCGGCGTCTATGCCTGCGCCGCGCAGCAACTCCAGGCCGATGGCATCTGGCCCGACGGGCCGATCCGGGCCGTCTTCGGGATGCTGCGCCAGGAGAGGGTCATCGGGCTCGACCTCCAGGATGAGGACCCGGCCCGGCTGCGAGCCTGGATCGAGCCGCTCTACGGCGCCATGCGCTCATGCCGCGACCCCCAGCCGACCCCCAACCGCCTGTGCGACTGGTGCGACTTCCAGGTCGCCTGCCCCGCCTTCGTCCCGCTGGAGCCCGACCTCGACGTGCGGCACGTCGTCGAGCAGCTCGAGCTCGCCGGGGTGCCCTGGCCTCGGATCGCCGCCGAGGCGCTGACCGTCAACGAAGAGGGCCTGGCCGCCATCCTCGCCACTGAGCCGTCCGTACGGGACGCCATCTACAATGGAGCACGTCGATGAACTTCGAGTTCAAGCCCGCCACCCGCGAGAACCTCAAGGCGCGCATCGCGCTCGTCGGGCCCTCGGGATCCGGCAAGACCTTCACGGCCCTGGTGCTGGCCCAGGCGCTGGCCCAGGGCGGCACCGTCGGCGTGCTCGACACCGAGCGCCGCTCGGCCAGCAAGTACGCCGGCCGCTTCGCCTTTCACGCGCTCGACCTGCCCGAGCACTCGCCGGCCAACTACGTCAAGGCCATCCAGGCCGCCGAGCGCGCCGGCATCTCAGTGCTGGTGATCGACAGCCTGTCGCACGCCTGGATGGGCAAGGGCGGCGCTCTTGAGCAGGTCGATCAGGCCGCGCGGCGCTCCAAGGGCAACTCGTTTGCCGCATGGAGGGACGTCACCCCCCAGCACAACGCGCTGGTCGAGGCCATCCTCGGCGCCGACTGCCACGTCATCGCCACCATGCGGGCCAAGACCGACTACGCCATGGAGCAGGACGGCAAGGGCCGCACGCAGGTGCGCAAGGTGGGCCTTGCGCCCATCCAACGCGACGGGGTCGAGTACGAGTTCGACATCGTCGCGGACATCGACCCCGACCACAACTTCATGGTCACCAAGAGCCGCTGCGAGGACCTCGACGGCGCGGTCATCAACCGCCCCGGCCCCGAGGTCGGCGCCCGCATCCTGTCCTGGTTGACCGAAGGCACCCCCGCCGCGCCCCGCACCGAGGCCTCCACGCCGCCGACGGCGGCGCCCTCGACCCGCAGGGAGCGCCCTGACCCGATGCCGGGCTCCTTCTCGCCGCCGACCCAGGACACCCCGCAGGGCTTCTCCCAGGACGAGACGTGGAAGGCGGCCAACCGGAGGCTGCGCGCCATCCTGTCGAACAGCGGCCTGACCAAGGACGAGGCCAGCCGCTTCATCGAGGCGACGAAGAAGGCCGTCAAGGTGGCCTCCCTCTCGCACGTCAGCCCCGACACCCTCCAGAAGATCGCCTCGCGCCTCGACGCCCTGACCTCCGAAGGGGTCGACGCCGTCCGCGCCAAGCTCGTCGAGATGGAGGGGGCGCCATGATGACCGCCACCGGCCTGATCGCCTCGCTGGTCCCTCTGCGCGAGCCGCTGCCGGCGGCCCTGCCCTGGCGCAGGTCAAGCGCCGGGTGGGTCGACGAGCATGGCACCGCCCACACCCTCGAAGGCGCAGTCGTCGTCGAGCTCGCCATCCGAGGCCCTGGCCACATGGTGCAGCTCGCCGGCCGTCTGGACTGCACAGCCCGCGAGCTGGTCTCGGCGCTGCGGACCCTGGAGGGGGCCTCGGCCATCACCCGGATCGACGGGGTCGTCGATCTCGCTCACCGATGGAGCCCGCGATGAGGCGCGTCATCGTCGAGTCCCCCTTAGACGGCAGCGCCGCTGAGGTCGCCGTTCACATCGCCTACGCCTGTGCGGCCGTCTCCGACTGCCTGCGCCGCGGCGAGGCGCCGATGGCCAGCCACCTGCTCCACGCCCAGCCGGGCATCCTGAGCGACGCCGACCCGGACGAGCGCCGCCTCGGCATGGAGGCTGGACTTGCGTGGGGCGAGGTGGCCGATTGCACCGTGGCCTATACCGACCTGGGCGTCTCCGAGGAGATGGCCGAGGGCATCAAGCGGGCCATCCTCGCGGGCCGCCCCGTCCTGTGGCGCCGCCTCAACGGGTGGTCTGCGCCGCTGCCAAACAGCGACGAGCTGCCTGCGCCTCCGAAGAAGGCTTCGGCCACGAAGGAGCCCTCCTCGCCGCAGGTCGGTCGGCCTTCGGTGCTGCCGGGCGCATCGACGGCTCAGGAGGCGGTCCTCGATCTGATCGGCCGCCAGCCGGGCTCCACGGTCAGCCAGATCGCCGAGGCCACGGGCGTCAACAGGCGCACCGTGACCAACACCGTCGGGACGCTTCGGCGCGCCGGCCGTCTCATCGTGGACGAGAGCCGCGGGCGGCTCAAGTGGGCTTACCGCCTCGCCGACAAGTCGGAGGAGCCGAGCGAGCCCCCTTCCGCGCCCGAAGGCGACACCTTCGACGGCCGCGTCCTGGCGACCCTCGTGGAGTTCGGCGAGGCGCAAACGTCAAAGCAGATCGCCGAGGCCCTCGGCGTCAATGGCGCTCAGGTCAGCAAGGCGCTGTGGCGGATGGCGGACTGCGGATTGGTTGCCAAGGGCGACAGGCAGGGCAACGCCTATCTGTACAAGGCGACAGGCCATGCCCCCGCCCCGCGCCAGCAGACCGCCCGCGAGGCCATCAAGGAGGTTCTCCAGGGCGCGCCCGAAGGAGGGCTGACCGCCCTTGATGTGAGCCGTCGCCTCCCGGGCGTGCCAGCCAAGACGGTCGCCGGAGCGCTCCAACACATGGTGGACGGCGGCGATCTCGCCTCCAGCGGAACCCGCAAGCTGCGCCGCTACCGGATGACCACGGCGCCGACCCCCAAGAAGGCCTGGCCTGAGACGCCAGCAGCGCTCCCGGCCACCCCTGCGCCTCCGAAGGTGATCGAGGTCGTCGATCACGGGATCTCCATCAAGCTGCTGTCGCACTCGGGGGACCGCCGCCGGTGCGGCTACGAGGTCATCGAGCCCAAGGCGGTCGCTGCGCGGCTTGGCGGCGCGCGGCTGCCCTCCAAAGACGCCGCGCTCTTCGAAGCGCGCAAGGGGGCCTGAGATGCGCGACCTGCTCGACAGGGTCTGGGACATGAGCCGGAGGCTGACGCTCGGCGAGGTGCTGCGCACGGACAACGGCTTGACCCTCGGGCCGCTGACCACGGCCACCGAGGGGATGGAGGGGTGGGTTGCGCTCGACGAGCAGGGGCGGCCCTTCGCCCGCGGCGAGAGCTCCTTCGATCTTGCGCTGTGGGCGGCCCGGGAGGGCTTGCACATCGTCAGCCAGGAGGTGGCGGCGTGACCCATCGAGGCCCATCGAGCCGCAGAGCGGCCTACCACAAGGTGGCTCTGGCCATGCTCGTCGAGCGGTCGCCGCGCACGACCCAGGAGATGGCCGACGCCCTCGGGCTGGACTACCAGCCCATGTACAACAGCCTGCACTGGGCCGCCGGACAAGGCCTGTGCGAGCGGGCCCCAGGAGCGCGCAAGCCGATCCAGTGGCAGATCACCCAGGCCGGCGAGGTAGCGGCCCGCGCGGTGGACCTGGACGACGGCCACCAGGTCGCGATGCTGCTCGGGAGCCTGAGCGAAGACAACGGCGAGCTGGCCCGCGCCGCCGGCGAAGGGCTCCACGTCGATCGCCTCGAAGAGGACATCTTCCGCGTGCGGGTCGGCGCGCTCCCGATCCTGTGCGCGCGTCGAGAGCCTCGCACCTCGACGATGGCCCCCTTCTGGGCCCACGACGACATGCCGGCGCGCGTCCTGCGCCGAACCTTTGCAGATGAGCACGAGCTGCTCCAGGCGGCCCTCGACGGCCTGAACTGGCACCTGACCCGCATGGGCCGAGCGCCCCTGGAGGCCGCATGTTGAGCTTCGTCGTGGAGCACCGTCCGATCGGCAAGGGCCGCCCGCGCTTCGTCAAGACCCGCCAGGGCATGAGGGCCGTCACGCCGAAGCCGACGCGCGACTTCGAAGAGGTCGTCGCCGACGCGGCGCTGGTCGCGCTCAAGGCTGCGGGACTCAAGGCCCCTGCGACCCCCAATGGCCCCGTCTCCATCAGCCTGAGAGCGGTCCACAGGCGCCCCTCTCGCCCCGACGCCGACCACCCATGTCGGCAGACCGACGAGCGCGTCCGAGCGCCGGGCGGCGGGGGGCGACCCGACCTCGACAACGTGATCAAGGCGGTCCTGGACGCGCTCAACGGGGTGCTGTGGAGGGACGACGCGCAGGTGGTCCAGATCATGGCCGAGGGGTGGTTCGCGGCCCGCGGCGAGGACGCCTGTGTCGAGGTCGAGATGGTGGAGGTGCGGCGATGATGCGCTTGCTGCGACGTTTCCTCGCCGACCCCTACGACGCGCGAACGCTCCGTGCCCTGACGGTGCGCCTGTCGATCTCTCCGCTGTCCGGGCTGGCCTGCGCCGTCCAGCGGGCGTGGTGGGCGCGGCGCGGGCTCAGACCCTCGGGGCCGCCCTGGGTTGGCGTCGCCGAGCTGCGCCAGACGCCGGACGGCTCGCTGGGCCGGGCGCTGCTGGAGTGGGCGGGCCGCCACGGCATCGACCTGGAGGACACGGCGGATCTTCTGGAGACGGTCGAGCGCCTGGGTCGTGGTGAGCTGGTCCGGTTGATCGTCGCCCACGACCTGACCCACGCGCTGCTGGACGCGGACACGGGGCGCTTCGGTGAGCTGCGCGTCATCGGGGCGCAGCTCGGCGCCGGGAGCCCGGACGTGCTGGCCTGGTTCTGGGCGCTGATGTTGCCGCTGATGGCCGCCCGCTCGGGCGACCCGCTTGATGCCCTGGCCGCCTTCGCGTGGGGCGCCGTCGAGGGGCGCCAAATGCCGGCGTTGGCGACGCTGGCGGTTGAAGATCTGACCCGAGAAGAGGGAGGGAGACGATGAAGATCCAGGCAAAACAGGCCGCCTTTGCCGCAGCGCTCGCGGCGGTCCAGGGAGTCACGAGCCACAAGAGCACCCTGGCGATCTTGAGCAATGTGTTGCTGGAGGCCAGCGGCGATCAGGTGGTTTTGCGCGCCACCAACCTCGACGTGACGATCGCCACCGCCTGCCCGTGCGAGGTGATCGAGGCTGGCGCTGCGGCGCTGGACGCACGCCGACTGCTGGCGCTGGTCAAGAACTCCAAGGCCGCTTCGGTGGACCTGTCCACCGAGGCCAACCACTTCGGGCGGATCGCGACCGGCAAGGCCAGGACCCTGCTGCCGGGGGCAGACCCTGGCATGTTGTCGATCCGCAAGGTGGACGCGGCTGGCTTGTTTCCGATCGGCACGGCCCGGTTGCTGGACATGATCGAGAAGACGCTCTTCTCGGCCTCGACCGACGAGGGCAGGCCCAGCCTCAACGGGGCCTTCTTCCGAGTCTCGGCCGACGGCACCTTCGCGATGATCTCCACCGACGGCCACCGCCTGTCGCGCATCGCGCTGGCGCCGACGTCTTCAAGCGCGGCGACGAGCTGGCCAGCGGAGCTTGGGCGGGGGGTCATCATCCCCACCAAGGGTCTCGTGGAGCTCAAGCGCAACCTCGACCCCTCCGAGCCCGATACCCTCTTCGGCCTCCAGGACAACGACGTCATCTTCAGGCACGGCCCCACCTCGCTGTCGATCCGTTTGATCGACGGCACCTTCCCCGACGTGGACTCGGTCCTGCCGCGCGAGGGAGACGTCAAAGCGATCATCCGTCGCGCCGACCTGATCCACGCGCTCAAGTACGTCGGCGTCGTGGCCCCGCCCAAGACCGGCAACGTGCGCATCACCCTCAAGCCAGGGATTTGCGAGCTCCACACCCAGGAGGCCGACGCCGGCGACTGCACCTTCGAGGTTGAGGCCCAGTACGAGGGCAAGGCGGTGCAGGCCGGCTACAACTTCCACTACCTGCTCGACGTGCTCGGCGTCATCGACGGCGACGAGATCACGATGGAGATCATCGACACGATCTCGCCCACCATGATCCGCGACACCAGCCGCGACGACCTGCTCTTCGTCGTCATGCCGATGAGGGTGTGACGATGGACAGCGCGACGATCAAGCCGGACGGTGTCGAGATCCCAGAAGGAGTCTCGGTGGAGACCGTGACGCGCTCGTGGGTGCGTTGGACTTGCGACGCTTGCGGTCGAAACCGCAGCGAGAAGGCCGACGGCCTCTGGCGGGTCTGCCGATGGCTCCATGTGCTCGGCCGCACCAGGCGCTGTGTGGAGTGCGCCCGCGGCGAGGTGGCCATGAGCGCCGTTCAGGGCGAGCTCTTCGAGGGGGTGCCGTGAGGGATCACCTCGACCGCTACTACACGAAGCCCTGGATGACCCGCGCCCTGTTGCGCTACGTCGATGTCGGCGGGAAGGTCCTGGAGCCCTGCGCCGGGCGCGGGTGGATCGCGTCTGTCCTGCGCGAGCACGGCTGCGAGGTCACCACAGGCGACCTGGACCCGGATGTCGAGGTCGACCACCAATGGGACTTCCCCGAGGCGTACGCCCTGGGGAGGGTGCCGGGCGGCTTCGACTGGATCATCACCAACCCGCCCTTCAACTGCGCCTCGCAGGTCGTGCGAGCGGCCCTGGAGTCGGCGCCGCGGGTGGCGATGCTGCTCAAGCACCGCTGGTCCGAGCCCTGCCTTGAGCGCGCTGGCATCCACGCGCTTCACCCTGAGTCCATGATCATCACCCTGCCGCGCGACGGCTTCCCCGGCCCCACAAACACTGGGCGGGGCACCGACAACGGCTCCGTCGCGTGGTTCGTGTGGGATGGTCGCAAGAGCGAGACGCGGCACATCCGAGTGCTCCACGCCGAGGCCGACGAGCTGCGCGGTCAACTTGATCTGACGAAGCTGGCCGACGGCCATCCGCGCGAGGCGGAGGGCATCGAAGCCCAGGGGGTGCTGCTGTGATCGAGACCAACGGACCAACGGTCCTGTCGCTCTTCTGCGGTATCGGCGGCCAGACGCTCGGATTCTTGCGGGCCGGCTTCACCTCCGTCGGCGCTGTCGACTGCGACGCCCAGGCCATTGAGGACTTTGAGGCGCTGACGGGCTCGACGGGGACTGTGGGCGACCTGGAGTTGATGTCGCCCGACGAGCTGCGGGCGCTGGCTGGCCCTCGCCGCCCAGACGTCGTGGTCCTGTCGCCGCCGTGCAAGGGCTTCTCGGGCTGCCTCCCCCGCGCGCACGCCGCCCGCGAGAAGTACCAGCGGCTCAACGCCTTGACGCTGCGGGGGATCTGGCTGGCGCTGTTGGCCTGGGAGAGCCAGCCGCCCCCCTTGCTGATCATGGAGAACGTGCCGCGCATCCAGTCGGCTGGTCGCCAGTGGCTCGACCGGATCAAGGCCCTGTTGGGATCCTACGGCTACGCGAGCCGGGAGACCACCTACGATTGCGGGGAGTTCGGCGCCCTGGCCCAGAGCCGTCGGCGCTTCATGCTCGTGGCGCGCCATCGGGCGCAGATCCCCGACGCCTGCCCTCTCTTCGTGCCGGTCTCGGTGCCGCTCAGGGGGATGGGAGAGGTGTTGTCCATGCTGCCCGTGCCGACCTACACGGCCGAGGGTATGCACCGCCTGCCGAAGCTCTCGGCGCTCAACCACCTGCGCTTGGCGGCCATCCCCGCCGGCAAGGACTGGCGGGCGCTTCCCGCTCAGATCTCGATGGCCTGCGCGCCGAGGCGCTCGGTGATGGGCGTTGCGCCCTGGGATGACCCGCTGGGCGTCGTGACCGGATCTGCGAGGGTCGACAACGGAGCATTTGCCACTGCCGACCCGCGGGTGACGTGCTCGCGCCGCGAAGGGTCGATGGGGGTCAAGGCGTGGCAAGAACCGTCGACGGCGATCATCGGCCACTGCGCGATCCAGAACCACCCCTGCGCAGTGGCCGATCCCCGCCTCGGTCACGATCCGCGCGGTGGCTCCTTTGAAGTCCAGCGGTGGGATGAGTCGAGCAAGACGGTCATCGGAGACTACCGGATCTGCAAGGGAGCTGCGGTGGCCGATCCCCGCCTGCCTGACAGCAGCCACCGCCACAGCGGCAAGTACGGCGTCGAAGACTGGCAAGGGCCGGCGCACACGATCATCGGAGAGGCCAGGACGGGCAAGGCGTGGGCAGGGGTCTCAGACCCCCGCCTGCCCGAGCGGGCAGGTCGGCAGAACGGCCAGCTCGGCGTCAACGAATGGAGCACCTCGGCTCACACCGTCGTTGGCCATGCGACACCGAAGGCGACTTGGTCGAGCGTCAATGACCCGAGAGGGGAGCATGCGGCTACGCACGAGCTCGTGCAGACCAGCGAAGGTCTCGTGCTCTTTGGCCCCGGCCTCGACCTGGAGTCGCGCACGCCAGCCCCGCTGGTGATCCGCGCGCCCGACGGCACATGGCACCGGCCGCTGACCACCCTGGAGCTCTTCGCGCTCCAGGGGTTCGAGACGCACGGACGCAGCGGCACCGAGGTGCTCCTGGCAGGCAAGAGCCAGTCCCGATGGCGCATGGCGATCGGCAATGCGGTGCCGCCGCCAGCGGCCGAGGCGATCGCCCGGTCGATGATGCGCACGCTGCGAGCCGCAAGCGGCGGCCTGCTTCTCGGCTGCGACCCGATCTGGGTGGAGCAGCCCGGCACCGAATGGAGGGCGCTGCAATAGGCAACGCATTACCCCCCGCGCACAGCCTTCTACGACGATGGCGCGGGGATCGCCCGAGGATGAACAGGGCAAGGGATTGCCCGAGGAGGAAGCCGTGATCGACGATAAACTCTCTGGAGACGACCCCAGAGACCTGTGGCGGCGCGAGTGCGTGCGCGCCCTTGAGGGTGTGCTGGACACCTACCTCGTTGACCCTGCCGGGGTCGGTGAGATGGCCATCGAGGCCGCCGAGCGGCTCCTGGCGATCGCGCACCACATCAAGGGCGTCGCCTGCCCTCGGTGTGGTGGGCTTGGGCAGCGCACCTATCCCAGCACATCCCTTTGGAGTGGCGGGGTGGGAGGGATGCAAATGACGAACGGCCCCTGTGACAAGTGCTGGGGCACGGGCCGAACGGACAAGACAGGCGTGGACCTGCGCAAGCTGGCGCGCCAGGGAGGCGGCCGTGCAGATCCTTTGTGACGTGGACGGGGTCCTGGCCGACTTCACGGGCCACCTGCTCGACCGAGCCGAGGTCAAGAGCCTGGCGCGCGAGGACGTGACCCAGTGGGACTTGTTCGCGTTGATGTCCCCGGCGGACAAGGTGCGGGCGCTGTCCGTCTTGACCGACCCCGACTTCTGGCGCTCGCAGCCGCTGATCCCAGACGCCCGCGAGGGCGTTGAGCACCTACGGGCGCGAGGCGAGGTCTACTTTGTGACGGCACCCTGGTGGCCGTGCCGGGAGTGGGCCGACGTGCGGGCGGGATGGCTGCGCGAGCACTTCGGGGCGACCCACAAGGAGATCGTCGTCACCGAGGCCAAGCACCTCATCGCAGGAGACATCCTCCTCGACGATCGCCCCGAGACCGTTCGGACCTGGGGTCGCCGATGGCCCGAGGGCCGGGCGCTGCTCTTCGACGCCACCTACAACCAGGGACAGGTGGGCGCGGGGCTGGAGCGGTCCTCGTGGTCTGTGCTCGCGCCCTTTCGGGAGCGCCTGCCGCGGACGCCCGGTCGTGACAGGCACCTTGAGGGGCTCGGTGGCTCCGCAAGCAGGGCCTGCCTCGCGGCCCTCTACCTGTCCGACGGGCGCTACTTGCCCGACGAAGCGAAAAGGAACGGGGTCGCCTTCGGCTACTGCAACGCTGAGGGGTGGCTGTGCCCAAGGACCACAGCGACCCATGTGGGATGGACCGTGCTCGGTCAGGAGGTGTGAGATGAAGATGCTGGTGGGGATCGCCGGTCGCAAGCGCGCTGGCAAGGACACTGCCGCTGACGCCCTCGTCTGGGGCCTCGACTTCGAGCGCATGGCGCTGGCCGATCCGCTCAAGGCAGCGGCGAGAGAGATCTTCGGGCTCTCCTGGGAGCAGACCGACGGAGGCCTCAAAGAGACCGTGGACCCGCGATGGGCCGCGACGCCTCGACAGATCCTCCAGCGCCTCGGGACTGAGGGAGTTCGCGAGGGCTTCGGTGGCGCGATGGTGAAGGCTGGGCAGTGGTCTCCCGAGGACGCGGCGCAGACCTGGGTTCGAGCGCTGATGGTGCGCGCCGAGGGTCACCCGCGCGTCGTCGTGCCGGATGTGCGCTTCGCCAACGAAGCCGAGGCGATCCTGTCGCGCGGAGGGCTGCTCCTGGTCGTCCATCGCCCTGGCCTGCTGGACGCCGACGACCACCCCAGCGAGCGGGAGATGGAGGCGGCTCGGCCAGACCTGGAGCGGCGCTTCCCCGGCCAGATCGACCGTCTGCTCAATGCTGGATCTGTCGAGGGTCTTCACCGCCTGGCGGTGTCGGCAGTTGAGCGCTGGCAGGGCGAACCGGAGGAGCGCCAAGCGCAGATCGACCTGCTTGGAGGTGGATGATGGACCTCGCTGAGATCCGAGGCGGCGTGTTCGAAGCCAGCCAAGGGGGCGACTGGCTCCCTCTGGCCCGCGCTCTGCTCCAGCGCGAGATCCGCGGCGATGTGGCGCCGCTCTACCTGCTCGACCACCTGCCCAGCGATCACCCGTTGGCGGGTATCTGCCGGGGAGCCCTCGAGATGTCGTGGAAGCCCCATGTCGAGCTGCTCAAGATCGCCGAGAGGGCCGCGCGGCCCGAGTTCGAAGTAGCTGCGTATCGCGGGCGCCTCACACTCAAGGCACCGACGTGGCTGCTTCAGTGGAAGCCGGGGCTGCGAGCCGACACCCAGGAGCGCAGCGATCGCAAGCTCAAGGGGCGAGGGTGGTGGGGGAGTCGCGCTGCCTTGACCCGCGCGCAGGTCGACGCCCTCGGCGACCTCAACCACGAGACGGGCGGTCTTCTCGCTGCGGACCTGTCCTGGGGGACAATCTGCCCCTGGGAGTTCCGAGGGCAGTTCCGCGACGACCTGGGGGTAGATCTCGCCGCTCGGGGGAGGTGGTGATGAGCCCCTACCTGACCACCTCCGAGGTCGCCGCGCGGGTCAAGGTGTCGCCGCGCGCCGTGCGCGGCTGGGTGGTCAAGGGGTGGATGGCGCCAGCGGGGCAGGCGGGTCCGCGCGGCAGCTACCTCTTCGAGGAGGGCGAGGTTGTCGCATTCCTGAAACGTTGCCAGGCGGCCACCAACGGATCTACCCTGACACCGTCGCAAGGGTCAGGGGCTCCAACGGGAGACTTCCATGACCAAGAAGAAACGCGCCCGTCAGGCAGCGGGGGTCGAAACCCTGCCCGACGGGGGATACAAGATCCTGGCGACCTACAAGCCGCCAGGGCAAAAGCAGATGCGTCGAAAGGCCACCCTACCCCCAGGATCGACGTTGGCACAAGCGCTCCTTCTCAGGGAGCAGCTCGTCGCACAGATGCAGGGCGTGATCGCACCGCCCGCCGCCTCGCCGCAGCTCGCGACCTACACAAGGTCGTGGCTGGCGCACAAGGCCGCCTTGCTCAAGCCGAAGACGGCTGAGACCTACGCCGCCTCGCTCGCCCCGCTGGTCGCAGATCTGGGCCACCTCCAGATCGACCAGCTCGCGCGCCACCACGTCAGCTGGTGGCGCGACCAACTCCAGGCAGAGGTCGGCCCCCTGTCGATCGCCACGGTGCAACGCCGCTGGCGCTACGGGGTGGCGGTCATCCGGGACGCCCTGGCCGAGCACGAGCTGCGAGACGTCACCAGCCGCATCAGGCCGCCCGTGGGCAAGACGTCCCCGAGGCGAGAGACCCGAACCCTGAGCCGGGCGCAACTCGACCGCCTGGCCGAGGCGACCGGGGGCAAGTACGGCTCCTTGTGCCGCTTCCTCATCCGAACCGGGTGCAGGTTTGGCGAGGCCGCGGGGCTGCGGTGGTGCGACCTGGACATGGAGGGCCGCACCGCGCGGCTGCGACAGAGCGCCTCCGAGATCACGGGGGGCTTCCAGATCGCCGCCCTCAAGGCCGACGAGGGCCGCGTCGTCGGCCTCTCCGAGGACATGGTCCTGGCCCTGGCGCAACACAGGGCCGCGTACCCTGGGGTTGCAGGGGCGATGGTCTGGGCCACGAAGACGGGGCAGCCCGCCAAGAAGATCTACTGCTATCGAGCGCTGGACGCCGCTTCGGCGCGTGCCCAGATCCCGGTGCACGTTCGGCCCCAGGTTCTCCGGAGGTCGATCGTGTCGCTGGGCTTGGAGATGGGGCTCGACCGCCTCCTGCTCCAGAAGATCATCGGCCACGCCGACGATGAGATGACGAGGTTGTACCACGGGCTGCGGCCTGAAACGGCGGCTGCCCTGGCGGTCCAGATCTGGGGGTAGGAGATGCCCGTGTGTCCCGAGCGTGTGACCCTTCGAGGGGGGTGCCGAGCTTCGATGTCGCTCTCATCGGCGTCGAGCAGGCGACAGCCACCAGCTTCCCAAGCTGGATGTCGCCGGTTCGAATCCGGTATCCCGCTTCCCTTCAACAGACCATCAAACCCCTGACACAGGGGATACCTGCACGGGGCGCCACGAACCGGCCGCCGACCCCCGATCTGGGCCAGACGCCAACGCGAAAGCGTGCAGGATCCGAGATCTGCTGAAGACAGCAATAAACGACGCTATCGCCGTAAAACGGTGCGCACAAGTCGAAAGCCGATGTCTGGCTCGCTGGAGGTGTACCAGGCCTTGTGGCGGGACGCTGATCGGCACTTGTGGGCCGGATCGCCGTAGCTCCCTCCGCGGACGGTGTGAAACTCGACGACCTCGTCCATGAAGACCGGGTCGTCAGGGCCCCTGGCAGCGTCGGAGGCGAAGGTGTCGTAGGTCCACTCCCTCACATTGCCGTGCATGTCGTACAGGCCAAAGAGGTTGGGAGCGAAGCGGCGACCTTGTTCGTGGTGGCCGTCATCCGCGTTGGCGCAATACCACCCCGCCCGATCCAGCGCGAGGCTGGCCGTGGGGCAATCCTGCGCCTCCTCCAACGAACCGCTGTGGAAGGCCGTCACGGTCCGACCTCGCGCGCCCCACTCCCACTCCGCCTCGCTCGGCAGCCGGTAGCCCTCACAATCGCTCGGGTGTCCTGTGGCCGAGGTGATCTCGACCGTGTCGCAGCCGAAGATCGAGCCGGAGACGAAGTCGCCGCTGCAGTCCGACAGCAGGTAGCACGGATCGAGGCCTTCGGCCATCGAGAGGCCGTTGGCGTAGTAGAGCGCCGCCACCCAGGTGACGCTGTCGGCCGGACACCGAGAGCATTGATCGTTGGCGTCGCCAAAGGGCCTGTCGCTCAACATGCCTTCCCATCTGTACTGATCGACCTCGACGGACTGAAAGAGCAGCTCGCGCGTGATCGTCACCTCCTGCTGGAACTCCAGATCGTCGTCGCGGCCCGGCTCACCCTCTGGAGAGCCCATCGTGAAGGTCCCCGGTGGAACCCTCACAAAGTCCTCCGGCAAGGCCTCACACGCCCCCTCGAAGCAGTATTGACCGCCCGCACACGCCGAAGCGCTCAGACAGCGCCCGAAACCATCGCAGATACCCCCCATGCAACCGACCACCTCCCCACAAGCCACCCCGGCCTCGCTGAAGATCTCGGCACACCGCCCCTCAGAGCAGACGGCGACCATGCACGGCCTCGACGCCTCGCCGCAGTCGTTGTCCCGCTCACAAGATCCAGGCTCCCTGACCTCCGGCTCCGGCTCCGGCACTGGCCCTGGCTCCGATTCCGGCCCAGGATCGGGTTCAGACGCTGACTCAGGCTCCGACTCAGGCTCCGACTCAGGCCCCGACTCAGGCCCAGGATCGGGTTCAGGCGCTGGATCAGGCGCTGGATCAGGCTCCGCGAACGTCCCCTCGGCGTCTCTTGCGTCGTCGGCCTCCGATCGCTCATCCAGGACACAGAAACCCTCGACGCAGCGGCGATCTGGCGCACAACTCCGGTCGCCTTCGCAGCGATAACCCCCCAGCGGGCCCAAATCGGGCGCGCAGGCCGCCATCGTGACCGCCAGGGCGAAGGTCATCCAACAAGGCTCTCTCATCGTCTCCACTCCAGGCCAAGGCCCGCCTGACCCGGTGAGAGCCAGGGAACAACACGCAAGGAAGCCCTGCTCCCATCGGCCCCATCCGGCTCCACGAACACCAGCGCGCTCCCAAGCGCCAACGCCGCGCTTCCCACCCCAAAGGTGACCCACTGACCCACCTGGAGGCGCTCGCCCTTCGTCTCCAGGCGCGAGGCCTCTCGCGCCGACGAGACATCTCGAAGCCCCCCCGCGGCAAGCTCTCGAATCTCCTCGTCATTGATGCCCTGAGCCACCGCCAGCCCGACCCCGGTCAGGGTCAACGCACCGCCCGCCATCAGACTCCACAGACCCGCAGCGCTCCACACCCCCCAAGAATCGACCTCGACGAGAGGCTCCTCCTCCTTCACGGCCTCGGTCGACTCCTCGACGGGCTCCAGGACCTGCGCCGTCGGCGCGTCGAGACGGACCTCGATCGCACGGCGACCGACCACCTCGATGTCCCTGACGATCTCCGCCGACCCCACAAGCCCGACCACGCGGTGAGGCCCCGGACTCAGCGCGGCGCGCTGACCACAACTCTGGAGTTCACCGTCCACCCGGACAACCATCGAGGGCGTCGGGCACACGATCACCACCTCCCCCTTGCACAGCGTCGCCATGTCGCTCAGGTATCGCTCGATCACCTCGCCCAGCTCTTTGGGCGCGGTGTAGGGCGCCGAGGCGGCGGGGGCCGACAGAGCGTCCTTGAAGACCTCTTCAGCCCCATCGCAGTCCCCCGCGCGCTGAAGCGTACGCCCCAGACCCGCGTGGATGATGTTGATCGAGCCCAGCTCGAGCGCAGCGCGATACTTCTCTTCAGCGCGGGTCAGATCTCCCTCGCGGGTGGCCTCGACAGCCTCCACGATCAAGGCGTCCTGGGCCTTTGAGACCTCCACCGTCTGAGCCAGAGCCGCCGTCGAGGCGCTCAACATGAACCCCACCAGGATCGAGATGACCTGTTCGATACGCATGATCCCCCTCCTCCCACTGTCTCCTATCGGCATCAAGGGGCAGACAGGTTGAGGCGCGCTCAAGACCGGGCCAGTGTTTCCGATGAACCTGAGGGGAGGTTCCACCACCATGAAGGCACGCGAGCAACTCAAAGAGACCCTCGAAAGGACCCATCCAGGCTTCGAGACCCTGGCTCCGGGCGGGCTCCTGGCCGAGCGCTACAGGATCATCGAGCTCATCGGCGAAGGAGGCTTTGCGATGGTCTTCGAGGCCTTCGACGAGCTCCTGGCCAGGCCCGTGGCGATCAAGGTCCTCGACCAGTACGCGCGCGCCCGACCGGACCAGCGCGACGAGTGCCTGAGCCGATTTCGCTCCGAAGCGCGGATCTCGGCCCGCATCGAACACCCCAACGTGGTGACGATCCACGACATGGGCGTCGTCTCGCCGGGCGGAGTGCCCTTCCTCGTCATGGAGAGGCTCCGAGGCCATGACGTCGAGACCGAGATCAAGACCCACGGGCCGATCTCGCCAAGACGGGCCCTTCAGATCGCGGTTCAGTCACTGAGCGCCTTGCACGCCGCACACAAGATGGGGATCGTTCATCGGGACTTGAAGCCCTCCAACCTCTTCCTGACTCGACCCGGCACCTCGGTAGAGTCGGTCAAGGTGCTGGACTTCGGCATCGCCCGGCTGATGGACGCGACCGACAACCTCACCCGAAGCGGGCAGATGATCGGCACCGCCCGCTTCATGACGCCAGAGTACGTCAACCGACAAGAGGTCAGCCCCAGGACGGACATCTATCAGATGGGCCTCGTGCTGGGCGAGATGCTCACCGGCCAACCGGCCATCGAGGCCCACTCCTTCGCCTTGGCGCTGATGCACGTCAGCGCAGGCTCGATCAAGCTCCCCGAGGCGCTCAAGGGCAAACCCATCGGCGATGTGATCGCCACCGCCACGATGTTGGAGCCAGAGGATCGCTACGAGAACGCCGAGCGCTTTCAACAGGCGCTCATGGCGCTCGACGCAAGCGACACCTGCCTGCCCATCCAGGCCTCCCGCCCGCCATCTCCGGTGATCTCCCCGACTCTGGACTCACCGCCCCCGATCTTGCTGCGACAGCAAGACCCACCCATCAAGGCCGCTGCGCCTCGCGACCCCTCGATGACCCACGAGCAGGGAGCCAGGCCCGCCGCCAGCGCGCGCGCTGGCGCAGCCGCGCTCGCGGCGGTCGCGCTGCTGGCGGTCAGCGCCGCGGCAGGCAGCGCCATCGGGCGGGGGCCGAAAGCCACCACGACGCTCAACGAGCCCGCGAGCGCCGCGGGCCCGCTCACCCCTGCGGCGCCTGCCAGGGCGCTCGCCAAGCCCTTCGAAGAGCAGGCGTCCAAGCACCGCTATCTACCCGAGAACACAGAGATCGCGGCGACTCCGGATTTCGCAAAGGCGCCACCGACCACCCTGGACAGCCCCAAGCAGGACGAGCCCTCCCCACGCCAGGTCTCCAGCAGAAATCCCGCCCCCGGCAACCCCAGCAAGGTGCGCAGGGAGGGCTCGGCAATGGCAAAAGGCACGGCGCGAAAGAGCGACCCCATACCCTCCACCGACAAGAAGAGCGAAGCTCCCGAGCCTGACTTCATGCGCAAGCGCCTTCCTGATTGAGCCGCGCCACCACACATCGAGCGATGGCGCGCCTCGGCAAAGTGTCATGGCGCGACGCACGGCTGCCACGGGGCTTGCCCTGGCCTCACCCGCCCACTCAGCTTCCACGGGGCTTGTTCCGGCCTCATCACCCCACCTTTCAGGCCAGCCTGGAACCTGTCTGTCGATAAAATGATGTTTGCATGAAACAACTTACCGGGGTTGGACATGGAAGGACTGGGGCCGCGCCCCGTCCGACTGATACGGAACCACGCTCAAGCCACTTCCATTTTAGGCCACCAGGATGCCCGAGATGACAGTGCTTCAAACGCGGTTCCGTATGAGCCCAAGCCGCAGGTGGCCCTTTTCGAGCCCCACAACGACGGCCTGGAGTCTCCAGATGGCCTCTCGACAGAGATGAACTGATGAGGTCGGGGGCGCCGGCGAGGAGGGCTCGGATGTCCATCTCGCTGAGCCTGGATCCCTGAACAGCGGATCAACCCCAACCCCGCCGCCCTTCTCTGGTATTCATGGTGCGCCGAGGCCACCCCCCCACCGACGGAGGCACACATGTGCGGGATCGCTGGCGCCCTTGACCTCACCTGGAGCGGACGCCCCTTCGACCCCCGAAGGCTCGACGCCATGTGCCGCGCCCTGCACCACCGAGGTCCCGACGATCGCGGCTCCTTCTTCAGGCCCGGCCTCGCCATCGGCGTCCAGCGCCTCGCCCTCATGGACCCCGAAGGCGGCGCGCAGCCCATGACCCGCCACAACCTCACCGTCGCCGTCAACGGAGAGCGCTTCGACGTCCAACACCAACGCGCCCACCTCACCCAGCGCGGACACACCTTCACCACCCGCTGCGACACCGAGATCTGGGCCTTCGCATGGCTCGAACACGGCCTCGACGCCCTCCTCCTCTCCAACGCCCAGTTCGCCGCCGCCTTCTGGGATGAACACCGATCTCAACTCACCCTCGCCCGAGACCGCTACGGCATCTGCCCCCTCTACACCGCCACCGTCGACGGCTGGCTCCTTTGGGCCTCCGAGCCCAAGGCCCTCCTCGCCTCCGGCCTCATCTCCCCGGAGATCGATCCCCACGCCGTCGATCACATGCTCGTCCACATGTGCCAGAGCCCCTTTCACAGCTCCTTCAAGCACATCAAGCCCCTCCGCCCCGGTCACCTCATCCAAGCCTCACCCGACCAAAAACCCGAACAAAAAAGATGGTTTAGCGTTGACCTGGCCGCGCCGCCATCCCCACCCGCCGCCACGCCTGGCGACCTCATCGACGCCCTCGACGCGCACCTCTCCACGGCCGTCCAGACCCGCATGACCGCCGACGCCCCCGTCGCCACCTACCTCAGCGGCGGCGTCGACTCCGCCCTCATCACCGCCCTCGCCGCAAGGCATAGCCCCGAGCCCGTCACCGCCTTCACCCTCAAGCTCGACGGCGTCGGCACCAACGAGCAGCCGCTCGCCCTCCAGAGCGCCCAGGCCCTCGGCGTCCACCTCATCACCGAGACCATCACCCCAGCCCACCTCACCGACCTCTTCGTCCAGGCCGTTCAAGCCGCCGAGGCCCCCATCCTCGATCACGCCAACGTCTGCCTCCTGGCCCTCTCCAAGCGCGTCGCCCAGCATGGCTTCAAGGCCGTGCTCACCGGCGAAGGCGCCGACGAGGCCTTCGCCGGATACCCCTGGTTCAAGCTCTGCGCCCTCCCCCCCGCGGCCCGCCGCCTCTCCAACTCCGCGCTGGCCCCCCTCAAGCACCTCGTCGGCGGCCCCCGCGCTGAACTCCAGGGCTGGGCCTCCGACCCCTCGCTGGCTCAATACCCCATCTTCTCGCTCCTGGCCCGAGCCCGCGACTCGCTCTACTCCGAGGCCATGTGGGGCGCGCTCAAAGACGACCCGCACCGCTTCACGCCGCCCTGGGACCCCGACACCCGACAAGACCTCCCCCCCTTGAGCCGCGCGCAGCGCGTCGACTTCCACCTCTTGCTCCCAGAGCACCTCCTGGCGGACAAAGGCGACCGCATGGCCATGGCCTCCAGCGTGGAGCCCAGGTTCCCCTACCTCGACAACGCCGTCATGTCCCTGGCCGCCCAGGCCCCGCCCGAGGTCAAACTCAAAGGCCTCCAGGAAAAATGGCTGCTCCGATCCGTCGCCCAGCGCCACCTCCCCCACAGCGCAGCCTGGCGCCCCAAGCACATGCTCCGCGCCACCCCGCTGATCCACGGACCCCACCGCCCCGCCTGGGTCAACGAGCTGCTCAGCCCCGATGCGCTGCGCAAGACCGGCCTCTTTGATCCACACCGCGTCGCCGCCCTCATGAGCGCGCGCGACAGCCGCCTCCCCTCCTTCAAAGCGTGGCTCCTCGAATCCCACCTCACAGGCGTGGTCAGCACCCAGCTGCTCCACCACCTCTTTTGCGGCGCCTCCCTCTGCGATCTCCCCCCCTGGACCGCCTGACCTAAACCTCTCCCGCGCCGACAACGACGCGGAGCGCCGCTCAACCCGATCTCAGCGACGCGGAGCGCCGCTCAGCCCGATCTCACCGGCATCCCCGGCTTGTCCCGGCGCGCCAGGGAGCGTCAAGGTATCTCACCGACAGACCCGGCTCGTCCCGGCGCACCAGGGAGAGTCATACGGAACCACGCTCAAGCCACTTACATTTTAGGCCACCAGGATGCCCAAGATGAAAGTGCTTCAAACGTGGTTCCGTATCAGGGTATCTCACCGGCAGACACGGCCTGTCCCAACGCGCCAGGGAGCGTCAGGGAGCGTCAGGGTCGCAGACCCAGATGACCCAGCGCCCACAAGATCCCCAAGAGCACAAGGTCGCTCGCCCTGCCCACGCACCAACGCACCTTGTCCACCCACGAGCGCGCGTCGTTGCGCTTCTGGATCGGCCGCGCCTGGACCCACAGCGCCTCGAACTGCTCCATGAAGCCGCCCACCACGGCGTCGTCTTCGATGTCCAGATCGCTCTCAAGCCACGCCCCCGAAAAGGAGTTGGGCGTGTAGTTGGCGTGCCCCCCGATGAAGTGACGGCGCCGCCCCTCAAACGCCGCGCTCTTGAGGTGCATCATCTCGCGCCCCTTCGACGCCCAGATCCGCACCTCCACCTGTCTGGAGCCGCTGGCCCGCGCCATCGCCGTGCACTTGAGGTTGACGAAGGTCGCCACGATCAGGCTCAACACCGGAGACAGCGGCAGACCTCTGCAATCGTCGATCAGCAGCCGGACGTGCTGGCCCGGCGGCGCCTCGAAGAGGACCCTCAACAAGGCCTCGTCCGAGCAGTATGCCGAGGCCATCGCGATCCGGGACTCCGGCTCACCCCGCAGCGCCTCCACGCGCCCCAGGATCGCGCCTCGGATCATCTCGCTCCCCAACACCCCCGCGCGGCACTCCCCCCAGGGCGCCTCGAAGCCGACGTGCGCCGGGGTCTTGAGCAGCGCCTCCAGGAGCGCCTCCTGTTCGGGGCGGATGCGCTGGGGCAGAGCCATCGCCAGCCGGATGGCATCGCAGGCCTCCAGCCAAAGCGCGCGGGCGGCGCCTCCCTCCACGAGGACGAGGTTCTCGTGCCAGTCCGACGACAGATCCATGATGTTGTGAGAGGTCAGCGCCGCCCGCCGCCCGCCGTCCACGACGAGGGTCTTTCGGTGATCCTCGACGTTGTGGATGCTCTGCCATCGCTGCTGCGCCGCGACCCACCGGACTTGAGGTGTCTCGCGCCAACCTCGCTCGTGAAAGCGGGCGCCGCGCACGAACCGGTAAGCCCCGGGCTCAAAACGGGTCTGGAAGAGGTTCGCGTTCAGGACCACGATCCCAGCCTCCTCCAGCAGATGGCGCGTCAGCGGCGCTCGCCCGCCTCGGGTCCGGGCCGCGTCGTCGGGCGTCTGGGTGTCGAGGACGACGACAATGGCAACCTCTGGAGAAGATTGCTTTTTTTCAATGAGCCAGCCGGCAAAGGTCCTCGCCCACGGCCTCATCCCCGCTCTGGGTCTCAGGGTGATGAGCTCTTCGTTGGCCGCCAGCAGGTACATCTGAAGGCAGATGCTGTGCCGAGCGCTCTGGATCATCTCCCTGAGCGCTTCGGCGCGCCCCTCAGGGGTGTGCACGTAGCGCGCGGACGAGTCCTGGGCGAGGCGCTCTTGCGGGGTGGCCCGAGCTGGCTCGGACTTGGGGGGGCTCACTGGGTGAAGCGCTCAAGGAGGCCGCACAGCAGCGCGCCACCGGGGAGGTCGAGCTTGCGCTGTTTCTTGAAGAAGCTCTGCAAACCCATGCGGTCCGAGAGCGAGATGCCACGCCTCTCAAGGCCCCGAACCTGCCCTGCGGTCAACCCCTCGCCGGCCCCGAACATCTTGACCTGCTTCTTCCAGCCCCGCGCCAGAGTCTGATCGCAAAACACGATGATGGGCAGCGACATGAAGAGCTGCGCGGCGAACAACGCCCTCGGGCGCTCCTTGGCCGTCTCTCTCAAGAGGACGTTGTCGATCCCCACATGGCTGCGCTCTTCCTTGGCGTGAAGCCTCATCACGGCGTGGACGGGGTCAAAGGACTCCTCTGGCTTTTCCTCCATGACATCAGCCACATAGAGGGTCATCTCCTCAAAGAGCGAGGCCGTCACGAAGAAGGCCGGGAGGCTCGCCGACCACACCAGGAAGGTGTCGGCCCTCGACCACGCGAGCATCTTCAGAGACTTCTGAGCGTAGCGCTCCGGGGCGATGAGCTGAAGCAGGCGGTAGAAGGCGTCGATGTGCTCGCGCTCCTCGCGGACGAAGGTGTCGAGCTTGTGAGGGGCGATATGGCGGGCGAGCCTGGTCTTGTGCCGCTCCACGTAGCGGACGATGTACTCTTCGAAGTGGACGAACATCTCGCAGGTGAACAGGCAAGCCAGATGGTTGAAGCGGACGCGCTGCTCCCCGCTCAACCCTTGAGTGTCAAAGGCTGGCCAGTGGTGCTCGGGGATCAAGAGGGCCTGGGGCACGTCGTGATCGTAATCGATCATCGACCACGGGCTCAGGGTCGTCGAGGCAGCTGCTGAGTTGAGAGCCATCGGTGTTCCGTTTCCTGGGGTGTCCCTGTGATGCGTGGAGGAGGCCAGAGAGGGCGCTGGGGCAGGTCAACGGTCCGAACACGCCGCCCTGGCCCGTTCATTGGGGAGAGCCCACGTCCAGAAACGGAGACCGTGCTTTGCGCCTTGCTCCATGCTCCATTCTACACTCCCAACGAGAAAAACATACCGTCGCGACGACAAGTACCGAGGCCCCACAGGTCATGATCGGGCCGCCCCAGGCTCGCGCCCGGCGCTACAGATCGGAGACGCCCCTGCGGGGCTGGCGACGGGGTGTCAATCTGCCCGGCGGCGTGCCCCTCGAACCCACCAGACCTTCAACCCATCGCGTCCCGTGGGGTCTGTGACACGTCGCCACGCAGGCATTCATCCTGTCGTGAGCCCCGCAGGGGCGTCCCTGCTCTGTAGCGCCGGGCGCGAGCCTGGGGCGAGACGCCGTCGGCCTGATCGTGGGGGGGCCTGGTGCGTCTTGACCTTCACCGGGCGAACCTGCCAGACGGGGTTGAGGGTGAGCCCTCGCGCATCATCACCTCGATGGGTGCGCTCGTTACTGGCGCCGTCCGGCACGCTGGCCACAGGCCACGCAAAGGGGCGGCTCGCAGGAACTCGTCGCGTTGAAAGCGACGGTGGTGTGCCCTATCCTCTGCGCTTGAGGCACAGAAGGAGAGACCATCATGAGGGTCGTCATTGTCGGTTCCGGGGTGGCGGGGTCGGAGGCTGGAACCTGGCTGGGACATCGAGCCCGACAGCCCCTTGAGATCGTCGAGATCGAGTGCGAACCCATGCGGCGCTTCGGCGGCTGGGGCTTTCAGAGCTTCCCCAGCACCGAGAAGACAAACCTGGCCCTGCGCAAGATGTCCCTCGGCAGGGACCCGGATGAGATCTTCCGGTGGATCGACGACCCTGAGCAAAGAGAGACATGGCCCAAAGAGCTTCAGGAGTTGAGCTTCCACGCGGACAGGCCCATCCCGCGCGTCCTCATCCAGCTCTATGTGAAGTGGCGCAGGTCACAGGTCCGCAATGACCTCGTCACCTACCGCCGGGTCACGGGCGAGGCGATGCGCGTGCTGCTTGAGAGCGGGCCTCACCCGATCTCCGTCACCCTGGACAACCAGGAGCGCATCCTGGCCGACAGGCTCATCATGGCCTCCGGATCGATCGCCGTGAAGATCCCGGAGAGCCTGAAGGACCTCGGCCACCACGAGAGGATCATCATCGACCCCTTGACCCTCGAGGGCCACGAGCGGCGCAAGGAGATCCCCGCGGGCGCCAGGGTGCTCATCCTGGGGACGGGGCTGACCGGCGAGGAGCAGGCCAACGTCCTGCTCAGCCTTGGGCATACGAACCTGACGATCTTGTCGCGCAACGGCTTCAGGCACTACGCCTACGGCCAGGATCAGAAGAACGCCCCGCTGACCTTTGACGAGGCCCCTGACTTTCTCCACGCAGAGACGCCCGAGGAGTTCAACCATAAGTTGTCGGACTTCTACAGCTTTTTCCTGGAGAAGGGCCACTCCCCGGAAGACATCCTCGCGGCCCTGCGCCCCTTCTGGGACGACATGCGGGCCGAGCTTGGCGGCTGCTATAAGGCCGCCGACAGGCTCCGGCGCTTCAGGCGCACCCTCGCGGTCAACTCCATCGGCGCGAGCTTCGAGGTGGCCCAGAACCTCAAGGAGGCCGAGGCCCTGGGCCACCTCAGGACGATGTGCGGGGTTGTTGAGTCCATCGTGGAGCGCGAGGGCGCCTTCGAGGTGCGGATCCACAAGGACGGGGAGGACGAGGACGCCCCGATGGTGGCCCTCTTCGACCACATCATCAACGCCGTGGGCCGCAACATCATCCGGCACCCGATCTGGGAGCACCTCCTGGCCGACGGCATCGCGAAGAAGCACGCTGGCATCGGCATCCGGGTCAGCCAGTACGGCCAGATGATGGACGCCCAGGGGGCGGCCTCAGACACCATGTGGGTCGTCGGCATGGCCCGCGCTGGCGACCACGCGCTGCGCCACGGTTACCTCGGCAACACGGCCTTCAACGTGCCTCAGGTCCGGTCGCACGTCTACGACACCGTCGACGCCATGCTGGAGGGGCTTTCGAAGCACCCGAGCGAGCCCACGGCCCTGCCAGAAGCCCACCGGCCCCAGTAAGAGCCTCCTCCGCCTCGTCTTTCACCCAGGTGCCCCGCAAGACCGACGCGCCGGACTCGGGCTTCTCCCTGCCCTGCCGAGTGGGGACGCCTTGATCGAGCCTCGCTCAATCCGTTACAACTCAGGGTGGATCGAGCGGGAGGGGTCACCAATGAAGACCCCTTCGCCGCAGGGCCCGGCTGGACAGGCCCGTAGCGTCGTGCCAGACCCCAAGGAGAGACATGAGCCGTCCCAACAACATCAAGGCAGCCTTCTTGCAGTTCTGTGGCGAGCGCGAGTGCAACCCCGAGACCTTGAGGGAGGCCGAGGCGATCGGGCTGCTCAAGGCCTTCTACGACGACGTGGGCTTTGACGGGCGCAAGCGCGGCACCAACGACGACAAGCTGCTCCTTGAGACCACCCACCCGCCGGGCGACGATCCCTGGAGCGTCCGCGTCTCTCGACAGCTCTACAAGACCGGGCACGGCATCCGGCTGAGCCTGCTGTGGACCTATGGCGGCCCCTCGTTCCTGGCCAACGCCACCGTGGACTCCGGCGGCGACGGCAGCGCCGCGTGGGCCGCCGACGCCCTCAAGGAGGTCAGCGCCCTGCGCGTCGAGAACAAGAAGCCCGCCTCGTTCGACATCTCCATGGACACCTTCTAGAGCTCGCCCTGGGTCGCTCTAGAGCCCGCTCGCCCTGGGTCGCGGTGGCCGCGCCAGCCGGATGCAGTCCGCCTCGATCACGATCTTCTTGCGCCTGTACAAGCCTCCGAGCGCCTTCTTGTACGCCTTCTTGCTGACCCCGAACTTGCCGAAGATCGCCTCGGGCGGGCTCCGATCCGTCAGCGTGGAGCGCCCGCCCTCGGCCTCCAGGTGCGCCAGGATCTGGGCCGAGAGCGCGTCGCGGCCCTCCTGACCGGGGCGCTGGAGGCTGAGGTCGAGCTTGCCGTCCTCGCGCAACGAGCGCACGTAGCCCTTCACCCGCTGCCCCGGCACAAGCTCCCCCAGCGCGTCGCTGGACATCAGGAGCCCGAACACCTCGCCGTCGATGACCACGTCCCACCCCAGCGGCCCTCGATCGCACAGCAGCAGCTCCACCGCGTCGCCCGGCTCGTAGTCGTCGGTCTGCTCGGCGAGGTGCCGCGACAGCTTCGAGGAGGCCGCCAGCCGCCCCGTGTTGTCGACGTAGGCGAAGACCACGCAGGACTCGCCGCTCATCGCGGGCCAGCGCTGCTCGGCGAAGGGCATGAAGAGATCCCTGGGCAAGCCCCAGTCCAGAAAGGCGCCCACCTCGTTGACCTCGACCACGGTGAGCAAGGCGCACTGGCCCACCTCGATCTTCGGGGCCGTGGTGGTCGCGACCGGCCTGTCCTCCGAGTCCAGGTAGAGGAAGACCTCAAGGCGCTGGCCCACCTCGCAGCCCCTCGGGACCTCCCGCCGCGGCAGGAGGATCTGCTCGTCATCGCCCTCGGCGCAGAGATAGACGCCGAAGTCGACGCGCCCCACCACGACCATCTGCGCCCACCGTCCCAAGATCGCCATGCTGCCTTCTTCTGCTGAGGGCGCGCCTCGCGCGCGGCCCGTTGACCCGACAGACTACACTCCTCGGCCGGAAAGATCAGCGCCGCGATGTCGCCGCCCGCCTGATGGCGCGCCGGATTCAGAAGATCGGGAGGATCTTGAAGTCGCGATCAAGCCCACCTAGACTGCACCCTATGCGCGACAAGCCCGCGGGCTTGTTCATCAAATAGGGTCTCCATCACGAGGCGACGCGAGCCATGACGATCAAGCCCCCCGCTGGGCCGCGGATCCTTGGGATCCTGGCCACCCTGACGCTCATCACGGCCTGCGGCGACGAGGACCCGCAAGCTCCCGCGCCCGATCCCGGCGTCTGCGCCCCGGAGTGCGCCGCCGGCCAGGTCTGCGTCGAGGGCGCGTGCCAGCCCGCGCCGCCGGAGCCTGAGCCCGAGCCTGAACCCGAGCCGGAGCCGGAGCCGGAGGCGGGCTGTCAGCCGCCCTGCGCCGAGGGAGATGAGTGCCAGGAGGGGATCTGCGTCGATCCCAACGGCCCCGTGGAGGTCTGCGGGGCCGTCGGCGACAACTGCGACGAGGACACCACCGACACGGACGAGCTGGCCTGCGTCGTCTTCGACAACAACGATCTTGAGAAGCGCCAGTGCCTGCCGGTGTGTGAGAGCAACGACGACTGCATGGAGGGCGACTTTTGCGGGCGCTTCGGCGAGGCGACCTTGACGTGCCTGCCGGGCAACTGCACGGGCTTCTTCAACCACGAGGAGGAGTGCGGCGGGGTCGGGGAGAACGGCGCCAACTGCCTGGCCTTCGGCAACGGCGCGAGCTTCTGCCAGCCTGCGGGCACAGGACAGGCCGGAGAGCCTTGCGAGGACTTCGACTCGGACTGCGCCGCCGGGATGATCTGCTTCGAGGGCCGCTGCGAGGCGCCGTGTCCGTTGGGCGACCAGGGCGCCTGTGGAGAGGGCGAGGCCTGCGTCGGCCTCCTGAACATCGAGGGCGCCGGGATGTGCCGGATCGCCTGCGGCGGCTTCGAGGGCCACGGCGACTGCCCCGAGGGCTTCGGGTGCCACCCGATCAACAGCCCCGAGGAGGGCTTCTGCGTCCCTGCGGGCGACATCCCCGTGGGCGAGAGCTGCGAGGGCGAAGAGAACTTCAACGCCTGCGTTCCGGGCTCGCTCTGCCGCCGGGCCAACGCCGACGACACGCTGCGCTGCCGCCCCTACTGCGACCGCACCGCCGAGGGCCTCGGCGACGGCACCTGCCCGAACGAGGGCGACATCTGCCTGAACAACAACGACGTCCTGGGCCTCTGCTTCGCCGGCTGCCAGCCCTTCACCTCCGGCGGCGAGTGCCAGCAGGAGGGGCTGCGCTGGTGCCTGCCCATCGAAAACGGGTCGCGCGGCCTCTGCTTCCCCTCCGGCGACGCCGAGATCGGCGGCAGCTGCAACCTCATCGACAACAGCTTCCTGGGCGTCTGCGATCCTTCGGGCGTCTGCGTCCCCGAGGACTTCGAGGCCGACGACAGCCCCGGCACCTGCGAGGTCGCCTGCGACCGCAGCGCGCCCGGCTTCGGCGACGCCGGCTGCCCCGAGGGCGACATCTGCGTCAGCTTCACCGCCCTGGTCGGCTTCTGCGACGAGGGCTGCGCCCCCTTCGTCGACGCCGCCACCAACGGCTGCCAGGACCCCGACGCCCAGTTCTGCTTCCCTCTGGAGGCCGCCGACCGCGGGCGCTGCTTCCGCTCCGGCGACAAGCCCCTCGGCGACACGTGCGCCTTCCCCGACGGCTCCTTCCTGGGCGAGTGCGACGGCAACGGCGTCTGCGTGCCCAACAACTTCCAGGACCTCGACGAGGGGGGCCTCTGCAAGCAGACCTGCCCCACCTTCTCGTCCGTCAACGACTACGACACGCCCTGCGCCGAGGACGAGGTCTGCGACTTCTTCACCACCCTCGACTGGGGCACCTGCTCCGACAACGTCCTGAACCCGCGCCTGGCCGCCTTCGAGCCCTGCAGCCAGAGCGGGATGTACTGCGATGAGGACATCTTCTGCGTCCGAGCCGACCAGAACAGCAACATCTGCATCCCCTTCTGCCGGCTCGCCCTCGGCAACGCCGACTGCCCCACCATCCAGGGCATGGGGCCGCTGGTCTGCGAGCGCGTCTTCTCCGGCGAGACCCTCGGCGCCTGCGTCCCCGACAACTGATCGGCCCTGCCCAGCCCCTCTGCCCCACCCGCGCCAGGATCGCCCGCGACCATGCCGAAGCACCGAGCCCTCAACGCCCTGACGCAATCCCCCATGTACTGGCTCTTCGCAGCGAGCTATACAATTGTTCACATCATCTTCGAATACAAGTTCTGGGTGACCGGGGGCGGCGCGATCTTCGCCAAGTACGAACCCAGCGGCGTGCTCGCCGAGCAGCTCTCGATCGGCGAGCGGGTCTATTACGCCAAGGCCACCTGGTGCTTCCTGATGATCTGGCTGCAGTTCCTCGGCACCCGCTTCAAGACGGCGCTGGCGTGGTCCTTCATGGTCTACGCCGTGGAGCTGCTCTTGCTCTTCCCGGTGCGCCCCTACGCGCTGCTCAACGTCCTTCTGGCGCTGGGGATGGTGATCGAGGTGCTCTTGCAGCGGCGTCAGGCTCCCAACCCGGCGGCATGAAGAGGCAGCGCAGCCGATCCCAGGGGCCGCTGGCGCGCCCCATCTTCCTGGCGAGCCACTGGAGCCCGGCCACCTCGATCCGCAGGGGGTTGCAGGTGTCGATGGGCTCGGTCACGCCGTAGGTCGGCGTCTCCTCTTCGCGCTGCCAGGTGCCAAAGAGGTGGTCCCAGATCATGAGGACCTCGCCGTAGTTGCGGTCCAGATACTTGTCGTTCGAGCCGTGGTGGACGCGGTGGTTCGAAGGCGTCGCCAGCAGCCAGTCCAGCGGGCCGAGCCTGCCCACCAGGCCCGTGTGCTGGGCGATGCCGAGGATGTTCGTCAGCGTGATGATGACCATGAACTGAAAGGGCGACACGCCCAGCACGGGCAGGAGGTAGAAGAGCGGCCGCGTCAAGAGCGTGTTGTCCAGCAGGAACCCGCGCGAGGCCACCGTCATGTTGTACTCGCTCGACGAGTGGTGAACGTGGTGCATCGCCCAGAAGAGGCCCGTCCTGTGGGCCACGCGGTGATCGACGTACCACGCCAGATCATAGAGCAGGAAGGCCACGAGCCACCCCACAGGCCCGATCTCCAGGCTCCAGAGGCTGGCGTGGTTGAAGATCCAGGCCATCGCCCCGAGCGGCACGATGTGGCCGACGAGGACATTCAGGCCGAGGTAGCCGATCGTGATGGCGACGTTGGCCGCCCCGTCGGCCTCGTTCCACGGCCGCTCCGACATCCAGCGGTGCGCGATCCGCTCGCCGACGAGCAGGATCGTGTAGATGGGCAGCAAGATCAGGTAGATCTCGCCCTGCTCCACCAGCGCCTTGAACGACCCCCAGAGCGCCTCAATCATCTCCACCTCTTCGAACTCCTCGGACCCGCTCACCCACGAGCCCCACGGCCGAACCCTCTCCCGCACCCTCCTGACCAAGGAAGGCGCCTCCTCGGATCGCGATCCCCACCTCGCCGCCCGCTTCACCCGCCTGCGTGAGCTGAACCCGCCTGCGTGAAAAACCCTTCACCCTCCACGACGGCCAGCCCGAAGCCATCACCCCCGACGACCTCGCCTTCCTCGACACCCTGAACGCCGGCTCCGTCGCCGGGCGCGTCCTCTTCGATCGCTGGCTCCTCCAACCCCGCGCCCTCGCCTGACACGCCCACTCCCGCTCAACCCGGCAGCGCGAACCCGAAAATCGCCTCGTGGCGCGCCCGGCTCACCTGAACGTAATAAGTGTTCTCCTGGACGTGATCTCGCCCGTCCTCGGCCACCTCCAGCCATTGCGCCCGCTCGCCCGCCGCCACGAAGCGCTGAGTGCCGGTCGAGCCCGCCACCTCCAGATCACCCATGAACCCCTCCAGCAGCCGCACGTGCGCATGCGCCCACGCCCTGACCGCCTCTGGATCGTCCTTCCTGAGCGCCCCGAGCGCCGCCGCGATCTGACGATCCAGCGCCTCGTCCTCACCTGGGCTGATGCCAGAGTCCTTCCAGGCCCTGTCCATGTCCTCGGGGCTCGCGTTCCCCCAACGCTCGTACCCATCCAGATTCAGCAGCCACGCCGAGACCAGCCGCCGACGCGCCATCATCCCCTCCATCTCCATCACCCGATCCCGCGAAGCCGCAGACAACGCCCCGATCTCGGCTCGCGCCCCAGGTCGCCTGTAGACGGCGAGGAATCGCCGGATTGTGGCGTCCTGCCCGTCTTGAAAGTCGTCGAAGTGCTCCAGCACCAGCCCCGCCTCCGACAAGGCCCCGAGCTGGCCCACCGTCAGCGGCCAGGGCGGCCCGTCGACGGGATCGCCCTCCTCCCGGCCCCGACAGATGACCAGCAGGCGCCCCTCCGGCGCCAGCAAGCCCGGCAGCCGCGCGAAGGCCACCTTGCGCAGCTCGCCCGGCATCGCCTGGAGCGTGTAGATCTCCACGATCAGGTCAAAGCCCCCCTCCCACGCCTGAGGCGGCTCCAGCAGATCCGCGACCACATAGGTCACCGGGCTGTCCGCAAAGCGCCCCTTCACCCAGCGCACGCACGCAGGCGAGATGTCAAAGGCCGTCACCGAGGCCCCCAGCGCCGCCAGCGCCTCGGCGTCATCGCCCAGCCCGCACCCCACCACGAGCACCCGCATCCCCGGCTCCACGGCCTGACTCCCGAGCCAGGTCATCAGGCGCGGGTTGGGCGCAAGGTCCGCCCACGGCACCACCGACGCGTCACCCTCCGCCGCCTCGTAGAGCCGATCGAACCACCCCGTCCCGTCCCCCGCCGCCAACGACGCCGCCGCAAGATCCTTCGCCACCGCTCGATCCTTCACGCTCCCTCCTCCCTCGGCTCACCCCGCCGACAACCGGCAAACGCCCTCACTCGACCCCGCCCTCACACCCCTTCCCCTTCAACAAAGGCCGCGCCTCCAGGCAAGCTGGACACGTCCAGGGTGAAGCGCGCCGGCTGATCGCTCCCCCCCGCCTGCTGGCCGCTCACCCCCGCCTCCTGGCTGCTTCCCCCCGCCTGCGGGTCGCTCCCCCCAGCCCGCCCCCTGTACACCTCTCGACCGTCCACATACTGGCTCTGCTTCAACGCCCTTGCCTCACCCACCTCGCTGAACGCCGCCGCCATCAGCGCGCGCATCACCCTCTCAAAGAAGCTCGCGTGGTAGGTCATCACCGCCATCGGGTAGTAATTCTTGATCAAGAAGTCTGTCTCGATGTACCGCGCGTAGCCCTCCACCTCGACCATGAAAGAGTCGCTCGTCTCATCCAGCCCCTCTCCTGCCCCCCCTTCGCTGGCCGACGCGAACAGCCGGCGCATCCTGTGCAGCGTATAAGCCTTGAGCCCCGGCGTATACTTGTACTGCCCAACGTGGACCAGCTCGTGACCGCAGACCACCTTGAGCCCCTCCAGGCTCGTCTGCTTCATGATCCCCTTCTGGATCACGACCGCGTGGCCGTGCGGATCGTAGATCGCGCAGGCCGCCCCCGCCCCCTGGGCGTAATCCAGCAGGAACCCGGCCAGGCGGGCCTCAAAGGACTTCGGGTCCATGCCTTCCTGCAAGAAGGCTTCGCGCAGGATGATCGGCGCGAGGCTCTCCACCACCTCGACCTTGAGCCCCTCCAGCAGCTCCCCCCACCCCGTCAGGTGCTCCACGATCGGGGCCACCTCCGCCAGACACCACCGCACCATCGCCTCATCGATCTCCAGCCGCGCCGTCCCTCGATTGTACCCCGGCAGCGGCTTGAACCCGTCCAGCGGCACGAGCCTCGACAGCTCCACCCCCTCCATCGTCACCACCCCGAGATCCACCGCCCCCGCGCTCCAATCCAGATCGCCATACGCCTTCGTAAAGACCACCTCGAGCGCACCATCAAAGACCGCCGAGGCGACGATCCTCAAATCCGGCGTCCTCTCCACCTCGAAGGCGTCCTGCCGGATCTCGCTCCCCATGAACGCGACCTGAAACCCCCCATCGACGCCCGCCTTGCCCACCGCGATCAGATCGTCCCTGGTCAGCAGATCCTCATCCACGAGCGCCACGAAGAGCCCCTCGGCGGCGACGCCCGAGGCGTCGCACAGCCTGCCCTTGATCTTGAACATGTCCTTCATGTCATGACACCCCGCAAACCCATACCATCAACAGGGAAGCCGACCTTCCCGCGGCCGCGCGCCATCGGCCGCCGCGCCCCCGATCCCCGCCGACAGGATGCCCCGTCGACGCGGCCAGGGCAATCTCAAAGCCGACGCCGACCGAGGGCGCCAAGGGACACCCTCGCCTCGACGCGGCCCGGCTTGACCCCAGACCCTCGCGACCAGCGCAGCGGATCTTGACCGCCGCGATCTCCTCCTCGACGCGCTTGCCTCGCGCCCCCCTCGACCCTACCTTTCTGCCCGCCCTGAGCCGACGCGACAACCCCAGCGCGCTCATTCAGGCGGGAATCGACGGCGACCATCTTCTGCCCGCCCCGAGCCGACGCGACAACCCTCCGCAAGGATCACAGCCCATGATCAGGCCACTCACGCTCGCCGCGCTCCTGCTCTCCCTCGCCCTCGGCTGCTCAACGCCCCCCTCCCCCGCCGACGATCACCCCGGCCTCTCACCCCTGGACGAGGCCAACCGCCCCGCCGAAGGCGCACAGCCCACCCAAGGCCCCTCCCCCGACGGCGCCGATCCCGCCCCCAGCGACCCGGCGCCCGACAACCCCGACCCCAGCCAGCGCCCGCCCGCCGAGCCCTCCGCCCTCGACAGCGCCTCTTCAGAAGACGACGACCTCGATCCCACCGGCGTCGATTCTACCGGCGTCGATCCCACCGACGTCGATCCCAACGGCGTCGAGCTCCTCCCGCCCGTCGAGCGGCAGCCCTCCGAGGCCGCCGAGGAGCGCCTCAAAAAGTGGCAAGCGCGCCTCAACCGCTGCGCCGAGGGCAGCCTCCAGGTCATGCGCAGCGGCGATTACATCGTCGCCTGGGCCTTCGAAGGCACCATGCCGGACGAGACATGCCGCTTCAAGACGACGGGCGCCATCTTCACCGACCGCGTCACGCACCCCTTCTCCGCCACCTGCCTCCACGACGTCCAGGACGTCGGCGACTTCAACGGCGACGGCTTCAACGACCTCCTCGTCGTCCACGAGGACTGCGCCGCCGGCCCGATGGCCTCGCTCCACTTCGACTTCCTCGCCGGCGGCCCCAAGTCGCTGCGCACCCTCTTCAAGAAGCCCATCGACGGCGAGATCTCCGGCGTCCGCGCGGCGACCCACGAGGGCAAGCCCGCCCTGGAGATCACCCTGACCGACGACCTCCAGGCCCCCGAGCCCGAGGAGCGCACAGCCCTCTGGTTCTGGAACGGCCGCGACCTCGAACTCGCCCCCGCGCCCCTCGACGATGAAGACGACCTCGACGATGAGGACGACCTCGACGAGGAGGGCGACCTCGTCGACGACGACCCCTACGAGCAATAGAGGCGAGATCAAACACGGGCTCGTCGAGGTCGGAAGGTCGACTCCGGTGAGGGACACGTCGGGATCGTCGAATCAGCAGAGATGACGGACATTTCGAGATCGGCGAGTCGACTTCGTTCACGCACAAGGCAACTCCCCCTCCTGTCCTCCCCCTCGCACACTCCCCCTCCTGTCCTCCCCCGAGGGGTCAGTGACCCTCGGCACTGCCCCCGTTTCACAAGGGGGGAGGGACGCTCGCGGTTCGGACAAGGGGAGAGCAACGAGTCGACTTCGATGCCGGTCACGTCGAGATCGATGAGTCAACTTCGATGACGGACAGGCCGAGAGCCGCGAGTCCACTTCGATGCCGATCACGTCGAGATCGGGGAGTCGACTTCGTTGATGGGCACGTCGAGATCGGCGAATCGACTTCGTTGATGCGATCTGCACGTTGACGGTCCACCCGGGCTTGCGCCCGGGCCTTGGGTTTTGTCCCGGGTCGCCCCGCCATCCGGCGGGGCTGGCGATGGGATGCCGTCGTGAGCAGGGCGTAACATTTTGTTGGGATCAGCGAAGCGAAGAGGGGCTACCGGCGCGCTTGGGGGGATCAGACGTCGAGGAGGTTGAGGGAGCCGATGAAGTGGCGCTTGCCGATCTGGACGCCGTTGTGGCGCA
>SXGT01717696.1_pt1 | contig 72259 bp, 66 predicted proteins | sample 3176221 | NCBI WGS metagenome assembly SXGT01 (sample SAMN11356862, study PRJNA531348) | freshwater metagenome | isolation source: freshwater sample F1-120 | place: China: Fuxian Lake, Yuxi | collected 2017-12-25
CCGGTCCCGTCACAAATCGCGAACAGGCAATGCTGTCAAGCCGCTACTCCAACGACGCGGAGTAGTTCCGTCGGTTCCATCAGGCTCTTTCATAGGCATCGAAAAACAAGTTGCTCACCACGGTCGGCTGGCAAGTGAATGGGAAAACGACGTATTGCCTGGAAGGGTCGGTCTTCATCGCCGGTGCGATTGTGCAGTGGTTGCGGGACGGGCTGGGGATCATCATGTCTTCCGCCGACGTAGAGAAACTGGCGGCGAGCGTTCCCGATTGTGGCGGCGTGATTCTGGTTCCCGCGCTCGTGGGCCTCGGCGCTCCCTATTGGCAGCCCGACGCTCGCGGCGCGATCTTCGGCATCACGCGCGGCACGACCGCGGCCCACATCGCCCGCGCGGCAGTGGAATCTATGGCCTTTCAATCCCGCGACTTGCTGGGCGCCATGCGAAGCGACGCGGACCTGCCGCTGGCCACGCTGAAGGTCGACGGCGGCGCGAGCCTGAACAACACGCTGATGCAGTTCCAGGCCGACATCGTCGGCGCGACCGTCCGCCGCCCGGTTGTGGCCGAAACCACCGCTCTCGGCGCGGCCTATCTCGCCGGCCTCGCCGTCGGCTACTGGCAGGACCAGTCCGACATCGCCCGCAACTGGGCACTCGACCAAGAGTTTCAGCCGCGGATGTCCGCGGCAGAGCGGGATGAACGCTATGGCCGGTGGCAGCAGGCAGTGAAGCGCCTGTTGGCTTAGTTGGAGTCCCGCCTTCAGGCGGTTCTTTAAGACCGGCTGAAGACGGGACTCCAGCGCGCCTATTCCGCCGGCGGTGTTGGCGGCGTCAGCGGTGCCGGATCCTTGGGTTTGGCGGCGGTTCGCTCCGGCGTCTTGATGTTCTGCTTGGGGGCGGTGGCGACGTAAAGATAGGCGTTGTCCACGGTCCAGGGCGTCCCCCAGCTCCGGCCGTTGTCCATGTTGATGACGTTGTAAAAGAACGTGCTAAAGTTCACGGCCCGCCAGCTATAGCAGTGCCAGCCGCCCAGATAGTCCTTCTCGGTCAGGTCGTCGATTCCCGGCTTGCCGAAGAACTGCACGCTGCCGTCGGGAGGCATGGACATGCCGAGCGTGCACCAGCTCGCGGGCTGAAAGACGGGGCCAGGGAGATCGCGGCCGAATTCATCGGCCCGCAGCACGCTCAGAATGCTTGGCTTGATCTTGCCGTCGGCGGCCTGCTCCCGCTGCATGTGAAAAAAGATGCCGGGCCAGTATTCGTCATATTTGTTCTGCGGCGTGTAGCCATACAGGCCAATGCGATAGCCAAACGTCGCCCCGTTCCGCTTTTCCCATTGGGATTCCGAGGGAATATAGACGCGGCAGACGACATTGGGGGACCAGGCGACCGGGATCTGCGAGCCGGCGACCCCTTCCACATTGTGCAGCAGATCGTCCTGCTGTTCCTCGCCACTGAGCCGGCCGGGGATGCCGGGGTTCAGGGACTGCATCATCATGCAGCCCTTGCTCCCCTCGATCCCTCCCGGCGGCGTGGCGATCCGCTTGACCACGTCCGGCGTGCCGCGCTTTCCCCCTTCGGCCCACAGGTTGTTGAGCGAGATGCCGCCGGGGACGTTCATCTGCTTATTGATATTCCAACTGCTTTTGGGGTGCTGCGGATAATACTCAAACTTGTCGTCCTCGAAGTCGTCGCCGGTTTTCGAAATCCGCAGCCCGGTGCCGGGGATGAGGAGCTTCTTTTTCGGCTGAGTGGGCTGCTGGGCCCAGGCGAGCGCGGGAAGAGTGGCGGAGGCGAGGGCTAGCGAGCCCAGGCCGAAAGCTCGGCGGGAGATGGTGGTTAGCATGGATGCGGCGGGTAGAAGGCCGTAGATGCGGAAAAACCGTTACACTTTACCGGGACGCGAGGAATAAGCGATTCCGGCGGCAGCAACGGACAATCCAGAATATCGGAACGAGTTGTTACGAGCGTTAAATTTACCCTCCCCGGCCGGAAAGCTTCACCAAAGATCGAGTCCACTGTTCCCCATGCCCGACCTCAGCCACTACGACTACGATCTCCCTCGCGAGCTCATCGCCCAGCAGCCGCTGAAAGCGCGACAAGATGCCCGGCTCTTGGTCGTGAACCGGCAGGCGGAGAGCATCGAACATGCCTATGTGCGGGATTTGCCAGAATATCTGGCGGCGGGAGACACGCTTGTTCTCAATGATACGCGGGTCATTCCGGCCCGGCTCGTCGGCCGGCGCGAGCGGACGAATGCCCGCTGGACCGGGCTGTTTCTGAGCGCCGACGAGAACGGCAACTGGCAAGTCCTCAGCAAGACGCGCGGCAAGCTGGAGGCGGGAGAGGCAATTTCCATCGTTTCCTGGGATGTGAGCCAGGAGCTGCGACTGCGGCTGCTCACGAAGCTTGACGGAGGAGTGTGGGCGGTTCGTCCCGAGCCGATGGGGGACGCTCTGCCGCTGCTCGAAAAAGTCGGCCGCGTCCCGCTGCCGCCGTACATCCGTGACGGCGAGATGACCGAAGCGGACCGGCAGACGTACCAAACAGTCTTCGCCAAGGAGCCCGGTGCCGTCGCCGCTCCAACCGCCGGTCTGCACTTCACCGACGAGCTGCTGAGCAAACTCAGCAAGCAAGGCATCCCCCGCGAGTTCGTCACGCTCCACGTGGGCATCGGCACCTTTCGCCCCATTAGCACGCCGACCATCGACGAGCACGTCATGCACCACGAATGGTGCAGCCTCAGTCGCGAGACCGTGGACCGACTGATTGCGACCCACACGCGCAAAGGACGGATTGTCGCCGTGGGGACTACCGTTGTCCGGACTTTGGAAACCGCCGCTCACCGCGGCAGCCTTGCGCCTTACACCGGCACCACCAACCTGTTCATCCGCCCGCCGTACAACTTTCACGCGGTCGACGCCCTGCTCACCAACTTCCATCTTCCCAAAAGCACGCTGCTCATCCTCGTCCGCACCTTCGGCGGCGACGACCTCATCCGCCGGGCCTATGACACGGCCATTCGGGAAGGATACAGGTTTTTCAGCTATGGGGATGCGATGCTGATTGTGTAGCTGGCGGGTATAATGAGTCGTTTGTCGCCTCGATCGTAGATTTACCCCCCTCATGCCCCACCTCCCCACTCCTCCTCTGCCGCTGCTCATCACCGGCGTGGCGGGGGTGGCGGGATATAACGCGCTCTCCCATTTTCGCCGCCGGTATCCGGGGCAGGTCATCGCCATTCGCCGCACCGATAACTGGCCGCTCAAGGGGGAAGGGATTCTGGCCTGCGACGGCGATGACAAGGACCAGATGCGGCGGCTGTTTGATCGCTATCAGTTTCGCGCGGTGCTGAACTGTGAAGGGACCTGCAAGCTCAAATCGTGCGAGCTCGACCCTTCGATGGCTCAGCGGGTGAATATCGACAGCGTGGTGAACCTGCTGGAGGTTGCTGGCGGGGCCGAAGTGCGGCTGGCACACTTATCCATCGACCTGGTTTATTCCGGCACGCGCGGCGGCCAGCATGTGGAAGAGGACGCGACCGACCCCGTCACGGTCTACGGAAAAACGATGGCCGAGGCGGAGCAGATCATCCTTCGCGAACGGCCCGACGCTTGCCAACTCCGCATTTCCCTGCCGATGGGGATCAGCTTTAACGGCCACGCCGGAGCCATCGACTGGATTCAGTCTCGCTTCAAGAAGCAGAAACCCGCGACGCTCTATTACGACGAAGTCCGAACGCCGACCTACACCGATTGCCTCAATCCTCTGCTGCAGCGAGTTCTCGCCGGCAACCTCGCCGGCCTGTTCCACGCTGGCGGGCCGCGGGCACTTAGCCTGTATCAGATTGCCCAGATCATCAATCGCGTCGGCGGCTATGACCCCGATCACCTCATGGGCTGCAACCGGATCGAAGCCGGCCCGATTCCACCCCGCGCCGGCGACGTCAGCATGGACAGCAGCAAACTGGCCCGCGCCCTCGGCCACGATCCGTTCGACCCTTGGCCGCACGACGATGCCTTGGTCCCCACGCATCACGATTGGCATCGCGAACGGCCACCAGGCGAGAACGGCTCGGCGGAGTATCTGCGGGACGTGCTCTATCACAATCCTCGGCGGCGGCGAACCGCTTTGAAAGCGGCGAATTCCTGACGCATGCACTACTATCATCTCGTCATGCCCTGGCTGGCCGGCTTCAGCCTGCTGGCCACACTGCTGGTCTTCGCTCTGTGGGTCTATGCCGGTCTGCTCATCAAAAAGCTCCGCGAACTGCCGCTGCTGGAGGCAGATGCTCCGTTGCCGCGGGTGTCGCTCGTCGCTCCCGCCCGCAATGAGGAGCGGAACATCGAGCAGGCGGTCCGTTCGCTCTTGAAACTTGACTATCCCGACTTGCAAATCACGCTCGTCAACGACCGTTCGACCGATTCCACAGGCCAAATCCTGGACCGATTAGTAAGCGAATTCCCGCAGCTCAATGTGGTGCATCTCACGGAGCTGCCGGCGGGCTGGCTGGGAAAGAACCACGCCATGCAGCACGGCGCGGAAGGGAGCAGCGGAGAGTGGATTCTCTTCACCGACGCCGACGTCATCTTTGAGCCGACCACGCTCAAGCGGGCGATCAGGTATGCCATTGAGCACAACGCCGATCATCTCGTCGCCACGCCCGATACGCGGATGCCTTCCTGGCTCCTAAAGTGCTTTATCGTTACGTTTGCCATGAATTTCTTGCTGTTCGTCCGCGCGTGGGGCGTCCGCAACCCCAAGAGCACGGCCCACGTCGGCATTGGGGCCTTCAACCTGATCCGCCGCGAAGTCTTCGAGAAAATCGCAGGCTTCCGCCCCATCAAGATGCGCCCCGACGACGACCTCAAGCTCGGCAAACTCGTCAAGCTCCGCGGATTTCGGCAGGATCTGGTCAGCGGCATCGATGGCATGATCGTGGTCCACTGGTACGGCTCGCTGTGGGAAATGGTCCGCGGCCTGGAGAAGAATATGTATGCCGCCATCGACTACAACTTTTTCGCGGCGGTCTTCATCTCCGTGGCGATGCTGCTGCTCAACATCTGGCCCTACTTCGCGCTTTTCCTCACGACGGGAATTGCCCGCTGGCTGTATGTGGCGAATATTGTGGTCCTCACGTTGTTGCTCGCCAGCTCGGCCCGCGAAACCCGCAGCCCCTATTCCTGCGCCCTCGGCTTTCCCCTCGCCGTGCTGCTCTTCCTCTTCATCCAGTGGCGTTCGATCTTTCTCACCTACTGGAACAACGGCATCCAGTGGCGGGATACGCACTATTCGCTGGCGGAGCTGCGGGCGAATAAGATCTGAGGGAGTGCAGAGTGAATGCAGAGGCTGGTAGTGTCCTAAGAGGCAAACAAATAACCGAATGGGTAAGCTGGAAAAACGGGGGGATTTCTCGTCGCCAGCGAGGTTTTTTGTCGGCCTCTAAATTGAAATTGCCAGCAGGCGGTCCCCACCGAATCAGGAACCACTAAACCGGCCAGTTCGCCAAAGGAATTCGATCCAAAGAATCACTGCGGCTGCGACAAAGAGCCACTTTGCGTATTTCGCCATCCGCGACATGCCGCCGACTTCGTAGAAATTCAATGCGATTGCGATTATGAACGCCGCCGCCATGAGCCAGGTTTCTGGCGAGGTCATCATATCCCATTGGTTCGCGTCCATCCCGCCATTCTACCAGCGCAGCAAAAAGGCCCGCTAACTCTGGCGGGACGGGAGGCTAGGCCGCAACCCAATGGCTTCTTCACTTTACACTTTGCACTCTACACTGTGCACTTTCCTCAACCAGCGCCCACGCCCCGATCAAACGCATCCTGATCGCGCAAATTCAGCGCCAGCGTCGATTCAAAAAGTCCCGACGAAATCTGCCACGAAGGGTTTTCGTCGGTGTGGCTGTTGCAGTGGCTGACGATGAGGTGGTAGAGAAATTTGAAGAGCCGGCGGGGGACCCGGAGGCTGCGGAAGGCTTCGATCAGGCGCGGGGCGGAGACCGACGGCTCGAAGAGTTCCCGGACACTCGGCTGTTGCATGCTGCCGCTGCCGGGGGTGGTATTGGCGCAGGCCCGGACGCGGGCGGTGGCGACGTCGAACAGGGCTTCGCCGGTCCATTCGAAGGACGGAATCATGTTCTGCTTGTCGAGGCGGGCCCGCTGATAGAAGTCCCGCTCCTCCCGTTCGACAAAACGGGTCAATTCCATGGGCAGCATCAGTTTAAGCCCCAGGCCGGGATGCTTGAGAAACTTGTTGTCCAGCATCGGCCAGAGCAGGGCCTTCATCAGTTCCGCCGAGCCGTTGATTAGGTGCGGCTCATCGACCCGGTCCACCAGCACGATGATGCCGGGATGGCCGAGCGTTTGCAAAATAGCCTGGAACTTCAGCAGCAGCTCGTAACGGCTGTCGGTGCTGTCTTTGTTGGGTAGCGGCTGGCTGGAAAGTTCGGCGGAGGTGAATTGCTGCAGGACCTGGCGAAGCGGATTGGTTTCGTGGTTCCCCACTCGCATCCGGTGCAGGATGCCGCGCGCCAGCCAGAAAGTCTTCCACGTCCGCCACAGCCACGGGGCAAAGCCGGCCAGCGCCAGCGGAATGCTGGCCCACCACGGCGGAATCCAGCCTTGCATCCCTCCCCGCCACATGCAGAGCAGCAGCACGCAGAACAGCACCAGCCAGGTCCAGCCCAGGACCAGCGGCCAGAACGAGAGCAGCGTGTTGTACTTGAGCCCGCGGCGCAAGCGATGCCAGCGCCCCTTGAACGTCTCCGCCGTGGACTGGTCGTAGCAGGCGGCGAGCAACAAAAGGTCGCGGGCCTGATGCCGGTCCAGCTTCTGCGCCGCCGACGCTTCGATTTCGCAGTGCACGCTTTGGCTCGGCTGGCGGACATCGAGCAGCCGGTCCACCAGGCCGGTGACGCCGAGGGACAGGATGCTGTCCATGTGGTCCCACAGCTTCCAATGGCCGAGGACTTTTTCCGCCCGCTTCTGCCGGCTGCCGAGCCGGTCCCGAAAGCGGTCGAGGAACGGGTTGAAGTCGTCGTAATGGATCACAAACAGCCGCCGCCCCGGATGCTCGCGGTTGTACTGCTCCAGGTGCCGGGCCAGTTGCAGCCGCATGGCCGTTTTGCCGGAACCTTTCTCGCCAAACACGATGGCGCTGGCCGGCTCGGCGGGATCGCCGTAGACCTTGTCCCAGGTGGGATGATAGGTGCTATCGATGCAGTGTTCCTTGAACACCGGGTCGGTCTGGGCATCCTCCTCCGCGAACGGATTGCGCGCGATGCCGTGATGGTCCAGGAAGTCTTGAACTTTCATGGTGCGGGAATTCCAGGTGCGGGGCGGAATTCAAAGCGTCCCCTTTATCATAGTTGCCCCGTGCGGGCGGTGGGGGGCAGGTGGCGACCGACATCAGCCCGAAGCGCGAGTGAAGGCAATCACGGCCGCAGTTGGTAGGTAGAAATGCGACTTTCCCGCGAGCCGCATGTTCCATTTCTTGTCCTTCAAGTCGAGGAAACGGTGGCGGTCCATTTTCAAATATGGACCCGTCCCCATTGCACTTGGGCGGGATCCCGAATCGCTATTTATAGATCTGTGAATCATTACAAATCCGCAAGGTCTTTCGTGATCGAGAGCCTGAAGTCTTAGAGTGAATAGACTGGTTGATAGGAATTCTGGTTCTCGGTTCGTCCGATATGAGCGTTTGGACGAAGGATCAAAAGGAGGTTCGACGTTGGGCGACTTCAATCATTCTGCCGTGCCCACGGTAGCCGAGCCGAGCCTTCGGGCGGGAGTTGCCAACCAGCATGCGTCCCGATCGCGACACACTCCGCTCCCCGAAGTCGCCCCCCCCGGCTCTCTGACCGGCGCCCATGGCTTGACCGCCAGCACTCCGCGATTCACAGCCGAGACTCTGAAGCGGGACGCACTGGCCGGCGTGATCACTGGCCTGATGGCGATCCCGCTCACGGTCGGCATCTGCCTGATGTCGGAGTATCCCGTCCAATTGGGGCTGGCGACCGTCATCGTGGCCTGTGTGATCAGCTTCGTCCTCTATCTGATCAGACCGGGCAACCACATCGGCGTGCCGGGAGTCGCCGCTGGCCTCGCGCCCATCCTCGCGCTGGGGATTCATCACTTCGGCCGGGAGAACATGCCGTGGCTCATCTTCTTGACCGCGACCATGCAGGCAGTGGTGTGGCGCTACGATCTGGCAAAATACATCCTCAAGGCCGTCCCGCACTTTCTGATTGAAGGTCTGCTGGCGGGCGTGGGGCTGAAGATCGCCATGAAGTTCTTGCCCTACACCTACGAGACCGTCGGCCACTCCGACATATTCTGGACCGGCGAGCGGTGTCTTGTGATGCTTTGCTCGGCGGTCGGGCTGTTCCTGTTCGTATATCTCTACAAACGCTTCAAGGACACGAGCCCGGGTGTCCCCTACATCGCCGTCATCGCCGGCAGCGTCGGCCTGGCGTTCTATGTGAAATTCCCCATGCTCCACGTCGAGCCAATGCAATTCGCGCTGGCGTGGCCCTTTCCCGACTTCGCGAGCATCACCCCCAGGATGCACGTCGAGATGGTGTTGTACGCGGGCATGCTGATGCTGGTCGATGTTATTGAGCAGGTGATGAGCAACGCCGCCATCGAACAGATCGACCCGCTCGGGCGAAAATCGCACTCCAACAACAGCTTGCTCGTCATGTGGGTCGGCAATCTGGCCTCGAGCTTCTTCGGCGGCATGACGAATTTGGATGGACTGGCGAAAAGCTCGACCAACCGCATGGCGGGTGCCCTCACCAAGATGTCGAACCTGTTCGTCGCGGCCGTGCTCGGCGTCGTGCTGATTTTCCCCGGACTGCTCTCGCGTCTGCCTGAGTTCTCGCTTGCCGTCCTGATGGTGTTCACGGGCTGGAAGATGGTCGCCGGAATGTATCATGTCGCCCAGCAGGGGCCCTATGCGTTCGGGCTGGCGATGTTCTGTGGATACCTCGTCTTCGATCACGGCATTTTCGAGGGACTCCTCGCGGCCCTCGTGGTGCATAGCTTTATCACTTATGTGATCTTCAAGCACGATCGCGTGCCGACTCTGGAGATCCTGAAGAAGTTCATCAAGCTGTTCAGTGATAGTGTCCATCCGCACGCGACCAGCACGATGGACGTGAACGAATGCGAGGCCTCCGGCGGGCTGGTTTACAGCAGCGTGATCCGGCCGAGCACCGAAAAGAAAAACCTCGACGACTTCATCGGGGACTGGGAGTACGGCGTCAATCACCACAACATCCTCAGCGTCGTGAGCACGTACGACTCCGAGGGACAGCTGTGGGGCACATTCGCCAAGGACTTACGGACGGGCCATTTTCATATTCGCCGCTACTTCGAGCATCTCTTCGAGCTCGAAAACGTGAAGGTGCATTTCGAGTCCGGCGAAACCCGCCAGTACCACGACATCTTCATTCGCTCCGGCTCCTATGAGTTCTCGTATTGCAAGAAAGGGGTCACCGTGCGCGTCCCGGCCCGTTACTCCTTCGTCTGCAAGAAGGAGAAAACCGGCTGGTACATCCTCGAACATCACTCTTCCGAATTTCCCGCCTGAATCAGAAAGGCTCCTTCTGTGGCTCAGTACATTCCCTACATCGTCGCCGGTGTGGCGATCCCCGTCGTCGTCCTTCTCGCCGGCAGCATTTCCGTGATCAAACAAGGACACGTCGGCGTCGCGGTCTTGTTCGGAAAGTTCAGCCGCCTCTTGATGCCCGGGTTGAACTTCCGCATTCCCTTCGCGGAGAAAGTCTTCAGGCGCATCTCGCTGCAACTCCAATCGGCCGAGCTGGAGTTTCAGGCCATCACCGGCGACCAGGCAAATGTCAACTTCAAGGCGCTGATCATCTACACGGTGGCGAACGCTCAGGAAGAGACGATCATGAAGGCCGCCTTCAAGTTCCTCGACGAGCGGAGCTTCATGCAGTCATTGATCCGCAGCATCGAAGGGTCGATCCGATCCTACGTGGCCATCAAGAAGCAGAGTGAGGTCCTGGCGCTAAGGCGCGAGATCGTCGATGAGGTCAACTCGCACATCGAGCACGAGTTGCAGGATTGGGGTTTTCATCTGGTGAACCTGCAGATCAACGACATCTCCTTCGACGAAGCGATCATGCGGTCGATGGCCCAGGTGGTGGCGTCGAACAACATGATGCTCGCCGCCCAGAACGAAGCCCAGGCGCAGTACATCACTAAGACCCGCGTCGCCGACGCGGAAGCCCAGGCCAGGCGCGTGGTTGCCCAGGCCGACAAGGATGCCGACCAACTGCGCGGCGAAGGCAACGCACTGCTCCGCAAGCAGATGGCCGTCGGGCTGGCCAACGCCGGCGAGATTATGGAAGCCAACAACGTCGATCCCTCGTTCATGCTCTACACGATGTGGCTGGACGCGATGAAGTTCGTCGTCTCTCACAGCCACGGGAACATTCTGTCGTTCGACGGCTCCATGGATGGCTTTGATAAGACCATGCGGCAGATGAATCAGTTGAGCAAGGGAGGAGCGAAGATCAGCAGCGCAAGGGCGTAGTTCACCGCTCGCCTGCGTTGATCCAATGATCAAATGGGAGGCGCGAGCAATTCAGCAATTCACCCGGCAGGCGCGGGGTGCGTTGCTCCCTCGGCCAGCGGGAGCCTCACCACGAAGACAGTCCCCTCGCCCTGACGGCTTTCCGCGGCGAGCGTGCCGTGATGGGCGGCGACAATCGCCTGGCAAATCGAGAGACCCAGGCCGGTTCCAGCCGGACCCCCTTCGCGCGGTCGGGCGCGGTCGGTCCGATAGAATCGGTCGAACACGCGCGGCAAATCGGCCTCGGAAATGCCCAGGCCGTTGTCTCGAATCTCCAGCCGAGCCTCGCGCTGGGCATCGTCGCGCACCAGCGAGATTTCGATGCGCCCGCCGGCCTGCCCCTTCGCGGAAGGAGCGGAGGACGCCCGAGGGTAACGGGCAGCCGTGAACTTGATGGCATTGTCGAGCAGGTTGTTGAGCACCTGCCGCAGGTGGTGCGCGTTGCCGGGCACCGCCACATGCGGTAAAGCGGCGGCTCGGAGTTCAATTCCCTCGAATTCGGCGACTCCCTGAAACATCTCGGCAGCCCGCGCTACCAGCTCGTCTAGCGCCACGGGAGCGGTGCTGATCTGCAAGCGGTCGGCGTCGGTCTCCGATAAGAGGAGCAACTGATTCACCAGCTTTTGCAGGGCCAGGCACTGCTCGATCACGCCGTCGAGTAGTTCGCGGTACTCATCGCCGCTGCGCTCGCTATTGAGGGCCACCTCGACGCTGCTGCGAATGGCGGCCAGCGGAGTGCGTAATTCATGAGCCGCGTCGGCCAGGAAATCGTGTTTCTGCTGCAAGTAATCACTGAGCCGGTCCAAAAGGCCGTTGACGGTTCGCGCGAGCGCATCGAGCTCATCTCCGGTGCCCCGAATCGGCAGCCGCTCTTTCAGCTCGCTGGGACGCAGATTCTCGGTGCGGTGAATGAGGTTCGACAGGATGCTCGTGGTGCGACCTGCGAGCAAAAAACCTCCGAGCGTCACGACCACAATGACGGCCCCGGCGACCAGCGACACCAGGCGGTCGATGCTCGCCATATCGCGGGTAATGAATCGCTCGTTGCATCCGACGCAGACGGCGCTGGCCTCGTCAATCTCGCGCGACAGCTTGTGATACGCCAGCCGATAATGATCGAGATGATAGGTACCGGCCGCCTGTTGCGCGGCGTCCGGCGGCGGCAACTCGGGCGCTTTCGCGCTGGACCAGGCCGGGCTCCCGTCGCGATGATAAAATTGCACGAACCAACCGTGAAAGTCGTGGCCGCGGGCCTTGCGATTGAGCTCCTCACAGAGCGCCGGCCAATCGTAGTCCCCCTGGCCGCTAAAGTGCAATTCGATCTCATTGAGATCCTCGCGGAGCACCTCGTCGAGATCGCGAATCAGGATGTGCCGCACCCCCTCGCGCACGGCGAGCAAAATGCCCAGACCGGTCACGAGGCCGGCGGCCACGTTCCAGAGCGCGAGGCGAAATCGAAGCGAGCGAACCGTCGCGCTAAGACGCTCGAAGAACATATCCACGGCCACGCACGGTTTGAATCAAGGGCTCGTCGAAACCTTTGTCGATCTTACCGCGCAGGCGATTGATGTGTACCTCGACAACGTTGGTGACCCCTTCCCAATCGGACTCCCATAAATGTTCGCAGAGCATCTTGCGCGTAACCACCTGTCCAGCGTAGCGCATGAGATACTCGAGCATGCTGAATTCCGTGGGAGTGAGAGCAATTTCGGCATCGCCTCGCGCGACTTTGCGGTTGGTAAGGTCGAGCGTCAGCGGACCGGCGCGGAACGACGTCGAGGGCCGATCTTGCGCCCGCCGGCAAAGGGCCTCGAGGCGGGCCAGGAGCTCGGGAAACGCAAAGGGCTTGACGAGGTAATCGTCGGCACCGGCCGTGAGCCCGCGGACGCGGTCTTCCACGGAACCCAGAGCCGTCAAAACCAGGACGGGAGTTCGGACTCCTGCGCTGCGCAATTCCCCCAAGACATCCATGCCCGGCAAATCGGGGAGCATCAGGTCAAGCACCAAGGCATCGAAGCGGTGCGAAGAAGCCTGCTCGCAACCCCGTTTACCGCTACGCAGCCAGCAGCACTCGTGCCCCGCCTCGCGTAGCCCGCGCTGAATCGCGGTTCCCAGCATCTGGTCGTCTTCGACGAGCAAGAGGTCCATAGGTGTCGAGTACGGACGGAAAACGTAACGTATTTCATCATCGTGGCGACAAACCGGCCAATTGCCAATGGTACAAGAACGGCGGGGGAGGCCGCGACCGACATGAGCCCGAAACGCGAGCGGTGGAAACCACGGCCGACATTTGTCAGTCAGGAATGCGACTTTCCAACGAGCGGAATATTCTCTCGTTGGCCCTCCACGTCGGAGAAAGGGACGCTCGTCTCTGCCCACTACTCACGACTCACCACTCACCCGCAACCCCCTCCTCCCCTACTGGCATTGCTCTTCACATCCCCTTAACCTATCGATTGAACAGGGGCAGTTCGCCAGGGCTGCCGCGGAAGAGTGTGCGGTCACGACGAGCTGCACATGAAGGAGCGAATTCTCGCCCGGAAGGAATCGTGGTCATGAAGTCCGCAGTGATTGCTCGCAAGCGCAGCAGGCGTAACGGAAACATAGCCGCTGGAGCCTCGCCAACTTCGGCTGCCAGAAACAATCGCTCGGCTCAGCCGGCGAAGACCACGGCCTCGGCCAATGGTCACGCTCCGACAATGCACCCACTTGTCTCCGCCAATCCGCGGCTGGTTCCTGCGAAGGCGGGGGACCATGCGGCCATCCATCAACTTTTGCTGAGCCAGTTTCGTGGTCCTTCCGTCCTGGAATTTCAGGCCCAGCTCGATGAGCCCCTCTACGAGCCGACCGACCGTCTGCTGGTCAAGCATCGGGACGATGTCGTGGCCCATCTGCGGCTCACCAAGCGGGTGCTGCAATTCGGTCCGCTGCAAATTCCGGCTGCCGGCTTCATGGATTTGGCCACCGCCACGGCCTGGCAGCGGCGTGGCTTTGCCTCGGCTCTCATCGGTGCGGGAGAGCAGCAGTCCGCGAGCGAAGGAGCCGTGCTGGGACTTACCCGGACGACCGCCAGCGACCTGTTCGCCCGTCACGGGTGGACGGCGTGTGGCCGCCAGACGTTTTCGGTCGCCGGCGCGCGGCAGATCCTGGCCCATCTGCGGGCCATCGCCCCGCCGAACATTCTGCACGCCAGCGAAGACCAGAATGCCGCCGACGCGCTCCTCTCCCGCCGCTCGCCGCGGATTCCCTTGCTGGTGCGGCCGCTCCGGCGGATGGAGCTCCCCGCGCTCGTTACGCTCTATGAACAGTGTGCGGCAGGTGCTTATGGCGCAACCGTCCGCAACGAAGTCTATTGGGATTGGCTGATGGCGCGGCACGCCTTCGAACGGGGATACGTCGCCATTCTGGGAGACCACAATCTGGAACTGCCGGAACTGCTGGCGGCGGTGGCCGGCTGCGTCTTGGTCTCCGGCGGGCGAATCGTGGAATTGCTGGCCCGACCGGGGGCGACTCCGGCGATCGGTTTGGCCCTCTTGGCCCGCATTTGTTCCGACGCGGTGGAACGGAGCCAGTACGACGTTCGCTTCGACGGCCCGCCGCAGCATCCCTTGCACCAGATCTTCCGCGCCGCTGGGGGAACTTATCATTCTTCCGAAGAGCACGAGGGGGAAGTCAGCATGGCGCGTCTGTTCAACCCTCTGCAAACGCTCCGCGATATGTCCGCCGAGCTCTTGCTCCGCGCCCGCGCCGCCCAGCTCCAGCCGCAAGTGCTCGGGCTGGAGGTCTTCAACTTCGATGCCGACTTGCGGCGGGCCACGCACGAAGACGCTCGCCCCTATCGCCTGATCATTACCCAGCGCAAAGTTCGCGTGATGCCGGGGAACCTGGGGCGGAATTACCTGAAACTCCGCCGCCGCGACCTGACCCCGCTGCTCTTGGGTCATTGGAAACTCGACGACGCCCTCGCCGCCGGCCGCATCCGCGCCTCCACGCAGCGCGCCCACCACGCTGCCGAAGCCCTCTTCCCCGAGCTCCCTTGGCACCGCCCGCCGCTGGATGATCTGGTGGCGTGATTCGGGCCAAAAATCTTTTGGCCGCTCTTGACTTTGCCCCGCACCATTCGTAAGCTTAGAACACTAAGCGTAAGACTCTAGGCGACCAGGAGGAGAGCATGGCGGAGAAGGTGAACCCTACTGAGCGGGAGCTGGAGATTCTCAAGGTCCTGTGGGACCGCGGGGAGGCGACCGTTCGCGATGTCTACGAAGAGCTGCGCCAGCGGCTGCGGATTGTGCAGAACACGGTGCAGGCGTTTCTACGCACGATGGAAGAGAAAGGTCTGGTCTCTCATCGCCTGGAAGGACGGACCTTCATCTACCAGCCGACGTACCAGCGGCAGCAAACCACGCAGCGGATGGCGGAACAACTCCTCACCCGGGCCTTCGACGGGGCGATGGATCAACTGGTGCAAAGCGTCCTCTCTCTCCGCCAGCCGACCAAAGATGAGCTGACCCGGCTCGAAGTACTGCTGGCCGAGGCGAAAGCGAACAAAGGGAAGGCTTCCCGCAAGAAGGAGTCCGCGCCATGAACGACCTGCTGATGCTGCTGGCGGAAAATGCCCTGCTGCTCGTCGCGGGGACAACGCTCTTGCTCTCCCTAGGCTGCGGGGCGGCAATGCTTTGCAAGTCCCCCGTGCATCGCCAGCGAATCGCGGAACTGACGATTGCGGGGGTGCTGGGCTGGATGGTGCTGGCGCTGTTGCCACTTCCCCGATTGCTTCCGCTCGCGGTTTCGCGCGACAGTCAAGTGGTCACGACGGCGCAGTCGTCAGAGATTCCAGCGACCGCGCCACTTATGGTTTCGGATATGACGGAAGTAGCGCGGGAAGATGCGAGTCTGGACGATTTTCAGGGGCTGCACGGACCTGCAAGCCCATCCTACGTCCCCTCGCCTTCCGAAGAGTTGCCGCCCGTCGCCAACCAGTCGCCAACATCACCGGCTCAAGAAGCGGAACCTGCCGCCACGCCCTTTACCTGGCACTTCGATCGCACCCAGCTTGTCGGTCTGTTCACCGGGGTATATCTCGCGGGCGCAGTTCTCTGCGTGCTATGGATTCTCGCCGGCCATGTCATCCTGCTGCGAATTCGATTTTCCGCGGAAGCGCCGCCGCGGTGGCTCGTCGAGCAATATCAATCGCTGGCCGAAAAAACCGGCATCCCGCCGCCGCAGCTGATTGTCAGTCGCCTCTGTTCCCGGCCCCTGACGTGGGGCGTGTTGTGGCCAGTGGTCGTGCTGCCGCACTCCCTCTGCCGTCCGGAAAACAAGTCACAGCTCTGCACGATCTTGCTGCACGAGCTGGGACACATTGCCCAGCAGGACGCCCAAGGGAACCTGCTGTTTTGTGCCGCGCTGCCGCTGCTCTATGCCCATCCACTGTTTTGGTGGCTCCGCCGTGAGTCGCAATTGGCGGCCGAGCTGGTGGCGGACGACTGGGCGGCTCAGCAAACCGGTAAAGAAACGTATGTCGAGGAACTGGTGGCTTTGGCCAGGTGCACGAGCACAAGCTCCCTCCCTCTGATTGGTGTGACGGGTCTGTTTTCTTCCCCTTCGCAGTTCTACAGGAGAATGCAAATGTTGCTCGCCCGTGAAAAACCTCTAAGTACCAGGACTTCGCTCCCCTGGCGACTTGCATCCCTTTCGGCTCTGGCCGGATCGGTCGCGCTCGCCGCTTCGCTGGCCGGAGTTCGCCCCGCCGCCGGGCAGACGGAACAGCCGGTAACGCCTTCCGCTCCCGCGGTCGAGCTGGTCCCGACGACTCCGGCAACACCACCGCCCAACCAGCTGATTCCCGCCGCTACTCCGCAGTCGGGGAGAGTTCGGATTGTCGTACCAGCTCTCGGCCCGTTGCCCGTTGACGTGCCCCCGGCAGGGATTCGTTTTGATTTTCCGCCAAGAGGGACAAGTCCTGTTACCGCGCCTCCCGCGGCGGTCGCCCAAGACAGCGAGGCAGGCAACCAGCTTCCGGCCCCAGCCCTTGATCCCGAGGAAGCTGCCTTGATCGCTGAAGTCAAAGCACTCCATAGCAAGCTCCAAGCTCTTGAAGAGAAACGACGGACGAGCAAGCCGGACCATCCCAAGGCTGGGATCAAAGCGGTCGATATTCGAACGGGAACGCACACCCTGGGGCTGGTCCGGGTGGACGAACAAGGAGTGACCTGGAGCGAGATTTGGTCGCTGGATGAAAAGGGACAGCCGGCCAAGATCCTCAGCAGGTCGGGGCTGTCGGTGCTGCAGCCGCCACATCTCGCGGACCTATCTGCCGATCGAAAAATCACCACCAAGGAATATGTCGAACAGGATGGCAGCCGGCGAACGGTGATTGTGGACTCTGCTACGGGCAAGATTGTTGGAGAAACCCGAACCGCGGAAACAAGGTTGACACCGTTGAACGACACGTCGGATGACCTTGGGCCGACCAACAAGCCGGGAAAGCCAATGGCGGAGCAAGTTCCCATTGTAGAATATCCGATAGTCGGCAAAAGACCCTCAGTAGTCGCAACAACACCCCCGGCAAATCAATTGTTTGAGTCGGTGGTCGCGCACCCAACCGGTGTTCCAAATACGGCGCACTCGGATCGCCAGCTTGATTTGGTCTCGCTGGCTACTTCGTATGCCGATGCGGTCAGCGCGCGAGAGGCGGCAGCAGCCAGAATGGATGACATCGCCAAATTGGGGGATTCAAATGCCATCAGTCAGCATGAAGCCAGAAGTGCTGAGTTGGCCTTGAGGGCCGCCGCGCGGAAGGAACAGCTCCTCCAGAGCATTGCGAAGGCAGCCATGGAAGGTGCGGCACGGGAAGTCGAGAGGACGGCAGAGCTTCACAATAAAGGCGTCATTAACTCCTCCGCGATGGCCGAAGCCGAAACCCGGCTCGTCATCCTGAAGCAGATCCTCGGCACCCAGCCTCCAGCGAAAGTTCCGGTTCCCAGCAAGCGGTAACCGATCAGGGGTGTTTCGATGACATTCGAGTGGCACGCCCACGGCTTTGCGTGGGCGTGTGGCTTTCTTGGCGGCACATTGCAGGTCGATTTGTGCTTGCCGCCGGCGGAGCGGTGGGGGAGAATGGATGGACCTGCCGAATATCCCACCCGTAGAAATCCTGCCGATGAACCGGCTCCTCCAGCGTCGCAGCTTTTTAGGAATTGGCATGGCCGGCGGGCTTTCGCTGTGGGCTTCCGCCGCGCTGGGAAACGCCCCTTCCCAGTCAATTGCGGCCAAAGCGAAGAGCATTCTGCTGATTTATGAGCAGGGGGGCCTGTCGCACATCGATACTTGGGATCCCAAGCCGGAGATTCCCGCGGATCATCGGAGTCCGCACGGAGTCATTGCGACCAAGGTGCCGGGAATGCAGTTTACGTCGCTGCTGGCCAAGACGGCTCAGGTTGCGGACAAGCTGACGGTGGTTCGCTCGATGTATCACAAGGACGGCGGCGTGAACGGCCATCCCGACGGAACGCAGTACGCCCTTTCCGGCGAAGTCCCTGGCGGGCCGCTGGAGATGCCGGACATCGGGGGCGTCGTCACCCATCGCCTAGGTTCGGCATGCAACTACCTGCCCCCCTACATCATGATTCCCGGAAATCATGAGCAGGCCGCGATGACCCGGCAAGGTTTTTTGCCGCCGGAAACGACGGTTTTCAAAACGCAGGGGAACCTGGCCGACCCCAAGTGGCAGGTTCCCAATCTGGGCCTCCTCGCCGGCATCGACCAGCGACGGTTTCTCGACCGGCGAGATTTGCTCAGCAACCTGAATATCGGTGTCGCCAGCGGCGCGGGGCGTCGGCTGGAATCGATGCAGTCGCTGCGTGAGAAGACCGTGGACATGCTGACCAACAGCGCCACGAAAAGTGCCTTTCAGCTTGGCGACGAGCCCGATGCCATGCGGGAAAAATACGGCCGCGGACATCGAGGGCAATGCTATCTGCTCGGCCGCCGGCTGATTGAGCGGGGTGTGCGGTTCGTCACGGTCGATGTCCGTGAGCCGGAGACGCCGCAGTCCCCCGGCGGGTTCAACATGAACTGGGACCACCACGACTTGATCTACACCAGCGGCTCGTGCGGCACCGTCCGCGACAAAGCCGGCGGCGAAGGACGCTACGGCATTGGCTCGTGGCAGATGATGGGGAGCACCGACCAGGCGTTCGCGGCCCTGATCGGTGACATGGACCAGCGCGGCCTGCTGGCGGAGACGCTCGTCATCTTCGCCACTGAATTCGGCCGCACGCCGCGGCTCAACAAGTTTCAGGGGCGGGACCACTGGGCTCATGGATATTCGCACGCATTCGCCGGAGCGGGAGTTCCCGGCGGCCAGCTTGTCGGCCGCACCGACAAGGAAGGGGGCTATGTCCTCGACCGCCCGTATCTGCCCGACGACGTCGCCGCCAGCATCTATGCCAAGCTGGGCATCGACCGGAGCAAGCCCCTCTACACGCCACAAAACCGCCCGGTCTTCATGGCCCATTCGGGGAAGGTGATTGAAGAGCTGTTCTGAGGGGAGTGAGTTGTGAGTGGTGAGTGGTGAGTTGTAACTACTCACCACTCACTACTCACTCCCCGCTCACGCCTCCGCCATCTTCCTCGTCAAATACCCCAGCACATCCCGCACGGAAAAAATGCTCGCGGGGCGGCCGTCGGGGCCGGTGATGGGGACGTGGCGAAATCCTCCCTGGTCCATCCGCTGGACGGCGAAGGCGACCTTCGCGGTGGCGGGGAGCGACTGCGGATTCTTGGTCATGAATTCGCTGACCGGCCGGTCGCCGAGCTCCGCCGCCCGATCGTTGAGCTTTTGCAAAGCATCCCGCTCGGTGAAGATGCCGACCAGCTCCCCCTTCTCGACGATCAACAAACAGCCAATCCGATTATCGACCAGCAGCCGCAGGCATTCTCGCACCGGCATGGTGGGAGCGATGAGGAGCGGCCAGCGGTTCTGGCTGGCGGCGAGACGATCGGTGAGCAGGCCGAGCTCTACTTCGCTCTGCGGCGTGGGGAGATGCGATTCCGACAGCGGATGGCCGCACGAATCGCACTCATCGGAGCCTTCAATGACGGGCTGATCGCAATAGGGACAGTCGAGCATGGGAACCTCCGCGGAAAGTCGCTGGCCGGAATGCGGCACTCATCCCATTGGATGGAGAGCGGCGATTGCCGTCAACAAGTGGGGACGAGAATCTGCTGCTGGAGTAGAATGCGACGGACTTGCCACCATCAGAATAGACGAGGACTTGTACCATGGCCGCCTCTCATCGTTTTATTGCCATTGCTCTCGTAATCTGTCTTTCCGCAGTTGGCTTTCACACAAGTCTCTCCGCTGCCGAGCGCCCCAACATCGTCCTCATCATTGCCGACGACATGGGCTGGGAGGATTGCCGCCCTTATGGCAACCCGCGGGTCCAGACGCCCAGTCTGCAGCGGCTGGCGCGGGAGGGGATGCGGTTTGAGAATATGATCCTGACCTGCAGCTCGTGCAGCCCCAGCCGGTCCAGCCTCATCACTTCGCGGTTTCCGCATAGCACCGGGGCGGAGCAACTGCACTGGCCGCTCCCCAAGGAGCAGGTGACGTTCGTCGAGCACCTGCGCAAAGCGGGCTACTGGACGGCAGTGGCGGGGAAGTGGCACTTGGGGAACGGCGTGCGCGACCGGCTGGATATCATTCACGACGTGGGAACCGCGGGCTTTCAACTGCCAACGGAAGAGGAGAAGAAGAAGCCCAAACCCAAGGTCAAGTCCACCGCGCCCAATCCGAATCCCAGCGGAGCCGAGGCTTGGGTGGCGACGCTGCAGCAGCGCCCCAAGGACAAGCCGTTCTTCCTCTGGCTGGCGGCTGTCGATCCGCACCGGGACTATGCCCCGAAAGTCATCGCCAAACCCCACCAGCCGGAAGACGTGAGCGTGCCGCCGTACCTGCCGGACAATGCCGAGACTCGCCAGGACCTGGCCCTCTACTACGACGAAATTGGCCGGCTGGACGAAAACGTGGGCAAGGTGCTGGATGAAATCAAGGCCCAGGGTCTTGAGGACAGCACCGTAGTCCTCTTCATGACCGATAACGGCCGCCCGTTCCCCCGCTGCAAGACCACGCTCTACGACAGCGGCATCAAAAGCCCGTTCCTCATCCGCTGGCCGGGCAAAGTGCCCAGCGGTGCAACCTGCCAGAGTCTGCTTTCGAGCATCGACATCGCCCCAACCATTCTGGAAATCGCCGGCGTCGCTGCTCCGGCGCAATTCCAAGGGGTCAGCTTTCTCAAGGTGTTGACCGAGCCAGAATCGCGCGTCCGCAAGGCCGCCTTTTCCGAGCACAACTGGCACGACTTTGAAGCCCGCAGCCGCAGCGCGCGGACCGAGCGGTTCAAGTACATCCGCAATGAATACCCCGATCAGCCCAACACGCCCCCCGCCGACGCCGTCCGCAGCCCGACTTTCCAGTCGATGCGAAAACTTCGCGACGAAGGAAAGCTGACTGGCCTGCAGAAAACATGCTTCACCAAACCGCTGGCGGCGGAAGAGCTGTACGACATCCAGGCCGACCCGCACGAGCTGAAGAACCTGGCCGCCGACCCGAAGTTCGCGGCGGAACTTGCCGAGCTGCGGGCCGCGCTCGACACTTGGAAAAGAGAGACCCGCGACGAACCTCCCGCTGCCCGCACCCCCGACGAATTCGACCGCGAAACCGGTGAGCCTCTCCCCGGCCGCAAACGTCCGCGTCTTCCGCCGAAGTAGGGTGCATGAGCGCCAGCGAAATGCACGCGTATTCCCGCCAATATGAATTGCGGTGTAACGCTGTTCTGATGCGCGACCCACGACGCGTGCATTTCGTGAAACTCGTGCACCCTACACCTTGCCGCTAGCATTGCTACCGTGCCGGTCCCGCTGACCTTGCTGTCAATGCCCGCGCGGTTGTAGCGAGCCTGCCGCTTGTGCCGAATCTTTACTCCGTGCGGAAGTCTCCGCTGTTGCGCCGGCCATGCCATGCCTCGACAATCATTACGGACTTCGAGGTGGCTTCCAATCGCGGGAATTCTCGGCTGCCTGCTCGGCATCTTGTCGCCGTCCGAACTCGTCGCTCAGGAGGAAGTTCCACTCCAGCGGCTCCCCTCGACTGTAAGTACCAACGACCTGGTGGCTACGGAAGAAGCCGTGACTCTTCCTGGCGAGGAGAATCTTGCCCAGCGACTGGCTGCCGTCGAAGCCCAACTCCAGCAGCGCGACGACGCCGACAAACTGTTCGCGGAAGCTGCCGCCAAACAATTCACCGTCCGCCCCATCGGCCGCATCCACTTGGACGCAGCAGCGTTCAACCAGAGTGCCGCCAATCGGGCCACGGTGGGCGACGCTCACAACGGCGTGGACATCCGCCGCGCCCGAATGGGAGTCGAAGGAGAAGGGTTTGACATCTTCTTCTACCGTTTCGACGTCGACTTCGTCACCTTTGACACGTCGACGCAGACCCGGCCCATCATTGCCGATGCCTATCTCGATACTCAGGCCCTCCCTTATGTCGGCAACATCCGCTTGGGCAATTTCCGCGAGCCGTTCAGCCTGGAACGGCTCGATAGCACCCACGACTTGCCCTTCCTGGAACGCTCGACGGTAGTCAACGCACTAACGCCGTTCCGCAACGTCGGCCTAATGGGCTTTAACTGGAACGAGACGGAGACGGCGACGATTGCCTACGGCATCTTTAACGAGAACACCAACGATTACGGCGAAGACAACCGCGACCAGACCGGAATTGCCGCCACTTGCCGCGGAACCTGGCTCCCCTGGTACGACGAAGCCAGCGACGGCCGCTACTTGTTCCATGTCGGCGGGAGCTACAGCTACCGGCACCTGGGAGGGAATCACAACCGCCGCTTCGCGATCACGCCAGAAGTGCAGCTCAAAGAGGGCTTGCTCTTTCGAACCCCGAACTTCGTCGATACCGGCCTGCTCTCGATCGACAACTATCACGTGGCTGGAGCGGAATTCAATTGGATCCTGGGTTCGCTGGCGCTTCAGGGAGAGTACATCTTCGCGGCTGGCGAGCAGACCAGCGGCCAGGACTTTTTCTTCCAAGGGGGCTACCTCGAAGCGATGTACTGGCTGACCGGCGAGAACCGCAATTACCTCCGCAAGCTGGGAATTCACGGAGCCGTGACCCCCTATTCCAACTTCTTCCGCGTCCGGACCGAAGAAGGCGTGGAAACAAGTTGGGGCGCTTGGGAAGCCACGGCCCGCGTCTCGACCTTGGATCTCAACGACCGCGCCGTGCAGGGAGGTCAGATCACCGACCTGACGCTGGGTTTGAACTTCTATTACGCCGTCCGCTCGCGGGTGATGTTCAACTACATCCACTCGTTCCTGGACCGGAACAACGTCAACAGCAATGCGGACATCTTCGCCACGCGGTTCCAGTTCACGTTCTGACCCCCCGTGGAATAGGCTTCTAGCCTGCCCAGCTTCTCTTCAGACCGCACCATCTCTGTCATCTTACGTGGCCAAAAAGTGGATTCTATGGATTGACATATCGTGATATTCCGATATACTTGGGTAAGAGACCCAGAACATGAGCACCAAAGCAAAAACTGCGACCAAGAAACTTACCAGCCTGGAGGCCTTGGGGCAGGCTGCGGAATGCCTCCGCACGCTGGCCCATCCCCATCGTCTCAGGATGGTGCAGATGATGTTCCGGGGACAATTCGCCGTCGGCGACCTGGCCGAAGCCTGCGAAATCCCCAGCCACATGGCCTCGGAGCATTTGCGACTGATGCAGCGGTGCGGGTTTCTCACGGCTCGGAAACAGGGGCGGTTTGTGTATTACGGCATCGCCGAACCTCATTTGGAGAAAATCATGGCCTGTATCGAAGCCCGCTTTGGAGACGCCTGACGCGTATTTTTTTCGCCGTACGTATCGTAAAATCGAGACATATCCACGTAACAAGGAGCAAGAACATGGTTGCCACAATTACACCTCAAGAACTCTCCCAACTTCGCCAGAGCAGCAAGACGCTCGAACTAATCGACGTCCGCACGCCGGTGGAATATCAGGAAGTGCATGTCGAGTTTGCCCGCAATGTTCCGCTCGACCGTCTCGATCCCCTGGCCATCAAAGCCGAGCGCAACGGCAATTCGGACCAGCCGCTGTACGTCATCTGCCGCTCCGGCAGCCGGGGGAAGCAGGCCTGCGAAAAGCTGCTGGCCTCCGGCATCGCGCCTGTTGTGAATGTGGAGGGGGGAACATTGGCCTGTGAGGCGGCGGGGCTGCCCGTCGTCCGCGGTCGGAAGGCCATCTCGCTGGAACGGCAGGTGCGGATTGCGGCCGGAGTCCTCGTGCTGATCGGCTCGGCACTCGGCTTCTGGGTGCATCCTTACTTCATCGGCCTGGCCGCCTTCGTGGGTGCCGGCCTGACGTTCGCCGGCATTACCGACACCTGCGGAATGGGGATGCTGCTGGCCCGGATGCCATGGAATCAGGTGAAAACCGAGTGCTCGACCAAGCCAGCCGCTGGCGGAACATGCTGCGGCAAATGATCCCGGCTGCCCATGTGGTTACCCCGCGATTCAAGGAGCAACTACCATGCAACTCCAACAATACCAACAATACTATCTCGGCTGCCTGTCGCACGCTTCGGGTTAGTTTCAGGTGGCCCCTAAGAGTATCATGGGCTCAGTCGACAATTCCCAGCAGCGCACAGGCAAAGGGGCCGGCGGATGAAACGGTGGCGGATGCGGATCGGGGTGTATGCGTTGCTGGCGGCGGTGGCCGCGGGAGTCTCTTGGTATTTCTACTGGGACGCCTCGCGGACGAAAGAGCCGCAGGTGATTTATGTTTCGACTCCGCCCGACGCCGTCGACAAGATGCTGGAGATGGCCCAGGTGACCAAGGACGATGTCGTCTACGACTTGGGCTGCGGCGACGGCCGGATTGTCATCGCAGCGGCCAAAAAATTCGGCTGCCGGGCGGTCGGCGTGGAATTGCGGCCGGAAGTAGTGGAAGAGGCTCGCCGCAACGCGGAGCAGGCGGGGGTGGCCGACCTCGTCGAAATCCGCCATGCCGACATCCTGACGACCGACTTCTCGGACGCGACCGTGGTGGCGCTCTACCTGCTCCCCGATCTCAACGTCCGCCTCATCCCCCAGCTCAACCAGCTCCAGCCGGGGTCGCGGGTCGTCTCCTACATGTTCAAAATGCCCGGCGTCCCGGCGAAGGAGACGGCCCAGTGGTCCGTGGATGGCCACGAGCGGATGGTCTACTTTTGGGTCACGCCGATCGCGGCTCCAAAGTAGGACGCCCCTCCGGGGCGTTCGGGAGTGAACATCGCGCTACGCAGCGGCCGTCACGCGAAAAGACTTTTCACGCCGTGCGATATCTTCTCCTGACCGTCTCGGAGAGACGGCCTACGTAGGGCGCACCTCCGGGGCGTTCGGGAGTAACCTTTGCGCTATGCAGCGTTCTTTTCGCGAAGGGACTTTGCACGTGGGACCAGTTCCACTTACCATGACGCGCATGGAGCTGCAGTTTTTCGATCCGACGGCCGACGTTCTGATCACCCATCGCAAGCTGCCTCACTGGGAGCAGGCGGGTGCCGTGTACTTCATCACCTTTCGCATGCAGGATGCATTGCCGAAGGAAGTGATTTCCAGAATGCGCACGGAGCGATGCTTGTGGCTGAGGGCTCGAGGGATTGCTCCGGATGACCCCGAGTGGCGAACGGCACTGGCCAAACTTTCCCTCGCGGAAAAGAGGGCCTATCACAGTGCTTTCACCAGCCGTTGGTTTGATTTGCTGGATGAAGGGCATGGAGAGTGCTTACTGCGGAAACCGGCATTGTCGCAAATCGTCGCTGACAGCCTGCGCTTCTTCGATGGTGACCGATATCTGATGCGAAGCTTCGTGGTCATGCCTAACCATGTCCATTTGCTGGCGCAGTTTCCGACCGAAGGGGGAATGAAAGCACAATGCGAGAGTTGGAAGCGCTTTACGGCCAGCAAAATCAACAAGGCGTTGAACCGCCAGAGCTATTTCTGGCAAGGTGAGAGCTTTGACCACCTGGTGCGGAGCGAAGAGCAGTACTTTCATCTGCTGCAGTATGTCGCGGGAAATTCGATAAAAGCGAAGCTGTTGGCGGGGGAGTACGTACTCTATCGGCGAGAGTAAAACGCTCCCGCGCGGCGCTCAGGAGTGCGCCATATCCACTCCTGGCACGTCTCGGAGAGACGGCCTACGTAGGACGCATCTCTGGGGCGTTCGGAAGTAAAAGTCGCGCCACGTAGCGGTCCTGTCGCGAAAGTACGCTCTTTTCCGCCGCGCCACATCTTCTCCTGGCCGTCTCGGAGAGACGGCCTACTTTGCCTACAATCCTTCGATGCTCTACACCGCCGCCATGATTGCCGAACTTGCGACTGTGCCGGTCGCGACGGTGCGAGGCTGGCAGCGGCGCGGGTGGATCGTGCCGCGGGAAGTGGAGCATGGGCTGGCCCGCTTTGATTTTGCCCAGGTCACAATCGCCCGCACGCTGGCTGGGCTGTTTCAGGCCGGCCTCAAGCCGGCGGCTTTGGCGAAGAGGCTGGCGGAAATTGCTGCGAGCCTGCCGCACGTCGAGCAGCCGCTGGCGGAGCTGACGTTTCTGGTCGATGGCGGGCAATTGCTGGTCCGGCACGGGGAGGACATTCTTGAGCCGCGGGGTCAGCTCCGGATGGACTTTGATACGCTGGCCGCGGAAGAAAACGCAGAGCCGGCCATTCTCTCACCACCTGTCTCAGGTGAAAACCTGGTCGCCGGCGCCCGCGAACAGGAAGAGGCGGACAACTTAGTGGCCGCTGCGGATTTGTATCGGGCCGCGCTGGCTGCCGCCGGTCCGCGGGCCGATCTCTGTTTCGACCTGGCGGAAACGCTGTACCGTCTGGGAGATTTGCCGGCTGCCCGGGAACGCTACTTCATGGCCATTGAGCTGGACGAAGACCACGCCGAAGCCCGGGCCAACCTCGGCTGCCTGCTGGCGGAAATGGGGCAGCGGGATCTGGCAACCGCCGCGCTGGAAGGGGCCATCGCCTGCCACGCCGAATATGCCGACGCCCATTTTCACCTCGCCCGGCTGCTGGACGAAGAAGGGCGGCTGGACGACGCGGCCCGCCATTGGCGCGCGTTTCTGAAGCTCGCGCCGGAAAGCCCGTGGCACGAAGAAGCGCGGACCCGGCTAGAGCTGTAGGGTGCATCAGCGAAGCGCCATGCACGCGTGCATTTCGCTGGCGCTCATGCACCCTACTTCAGGATTGCCTACAGGTTTTCTTTTCCCGTCTTGGCTTCCCGCACGCTGCGGCTGGCGTTGTCGATGAAATTATCAATCTGGTTCAGGCCGCGGAGCAGCATCTGATGGCCGTCGATGACTAGCGAATCGATCTTGGCGTCCTCCAGGGCGCGGGCCAGGCCGGAGATGCGGGCCGCCTGCTCGCGAATCCGCTCCAGGATTTTGGACATCCGGTCGGAGCTGTAGGGCTCCTTGCGGGGGACGCGATCCGGATTGCCGCCGCCGGCCTTCTTGACAGCTTTCTTTTTTGCCATCGGATGATTCCTGATTTGAAGGAGATGTGATTTGAAACACAGAACCTGATGACCGGTACTGTAGCACCTGCCCGACAAGTTGTAAAGCATTAGCCAGCAGTATTCTTAGCCACGACGGCAATAAGTTATGTAATTCTTGGCATAAAGTCGTCACGACCTATTGACAGATACTGAACGTATGTATACATTTGTGGAGCCAGGCCGGGTTTTTCCCGTGTTTCCCTCCACTTTTACAAGGATTTCCCCATGCCCTCTTGTGCCCTCCCCCAAAGGAAGGAGAGAGTCCGAATGCTCCTCGCCGCCGGTTGCAGCCATACCCAAATCACTCGCCGGACCGGCCTTTCCCGCCGCACCATCGCCCGCATCGCCAAGGAGGGGCGGCGAAAACTGACCGCTGCCGACATCAGCGACAACCGCCCCGCCGGCTTTGAGCCCGAATGTCTGAACCGCTGCCGGGGCTGCGGCGCCCGGATTTACCTCTGGCCCTGCATGCAGTGCGAAATCCGGGCGAAAGCGGAGAGCAGGGATGAAGTACGGCGGCTGGTGAAGAGTGTGAAGAAATAAGGAGAACCCGACATGTCCCAAAAGCCTTGCGCCCAAGCGAATTCCAAAAGGAGGCAGTCGCGCGAGCACACGCCCACGCAAAGCCGTGGACGTGCCACCCAGCTTGTTCGCATCCCACCACCCGACACCTTCCAGGTCGTTATCCAGTGCGGGAGCGAAGCAGAACAAGAACGCCTTTACGACGAGTTCCGCTCCCGCAATCTCTCGGTGCGACTGCTGACGATGTAACTGAAAACTGAAAACTGAAAACTCACCCTTCCTCCCATGCCCCTCTTCACCACCACGCGCAGCACCCCCATCCACGATTCCTTCAAAGTCGAACAGGTCCGCGGCATGTTCGATCTGCCGCGCGTGCCTGTTGAGAAGCTGGCCTTCACCGCGGAGCTCCCCGACCTGAGCGAAGACTGGACGATCGGCGCCATCGTCGGTCCCAGCGGCAGCGGAAAATCGACGCTGGCTCGCGCGGCGTACGGCGCTGCCGTCCATCAGCCGGCGGAGTGGTCCGCCGACCAGGCAGTGATTGACGCCTTCGCCGGACTGCCGATCAAGCGCGTGGCCAGGCTGCTCACGGCAGTCGGCCTGGGAACGCCGCTGGCCTGGCTGCGGCCGTATCACGTGTTGTCCGGCGGCGAGAAGTTTCGCTGCGAACTCGCGCGGGCTTTGGCGAACGAGCAATCAGGGCTGGTCGTGCTGGACGAGTTCACCAGCGTTGTGGACCGGACTGTGGCGAAATGTGCGTCCGCCGCGCTGGCCCGGCTGGTCCGTCAGTGGCAGCGGCCCCGCTTCGTGGCCGTCACTTGTCATTACGACATTCTGGAGTGGCTCGCGCCGGACTGGCATCTGGACATGGCGACCGGCCGGCTGGCCCGAGGGGGGCTTCAGCGAAAACCTATTCGCCTTGAAGTCCGCCGCTGCCCGCAGAGTGTGTGGCCGCTGTTTGCCCGACATCATTATCTGAGCGGCGGACTGTCGCGGGCCGCCACCTGCTACATCGCCCTCTGGGACAACCGCCCCGTCGCCTTCTGTGCCGCCCTCGCCGCGCTCGGCCACCGCGGCCGCAAACGGATCAGCCGCCTCGTCACGCTGCCGGATTATCAAGGTCTCGGCATCGGCATGCGCCTGGCCGAGCGAGTCTGCGAAGACCAAACCGCCCGCGGCTTCCGCATCAGCATCGCCACCAGCCACCCGGCGATCATCGCCTATTGCCGCACTTCGCCAAAATGGCGGCCCCTCGGCATCAAACGACTCGGCGGCACGCGGCAGATCGTGGAAGGGAGAAACGTCTCGGGCTCGACGGGCCGAGGAGTGGCGAGCTTTGAGTGGAGATGCGAGCAGGGTGCGTCAGCCCCCTGATACTGACCGCTTCTCGGGACCTCATAGGTCCATGTCGAGAATGCTATTAACATGTCCGCAAGTCGTACATGTCCCGAAAAATATGATGTTGCAAAAGTAGTCTTGCGCTGGCAAATCGGGTTCGTCGTCCAGAAGATCGTCACAGGCATCCCAGTAATCGAATTGCGCCGTCACGCGAAAACGGTCGTGCCCACACTTCCCACATGCGAACTTTCGCGGCGCCCCTTCGCCGTGCAGTTTAGCCGACGATTCCATCTCTCCGTGGTATCCATGAATCTCGCTGTCAAAGACGCATGATTCGGTACCATCTGACCAGCGCAGAGTGAGGGGACCGATGAAATCCGGATCATCCTTACACGACGGGTTGTAGTCTCCGAGAGGATAACCGAGCACTTGGGCGGTATCTTCGTCCAACGTCTTCGGACCGAGCATAAAAGCCGTTACAGCACAATCACGCGTCTCTGGCGCGGCAACCGATGTCGCGTTGACGCCAGCGAGACATCGCGGCACGTTGGATTCCAGGAGCGACCCGAGGGGTGTCACAGAGAGGCCCTTTGCGAAATGACAATTGATAATGCCGCACCTTACGGCTCGCAATTGCCGCAATCTAGTGGCATCGTTGCTGCCAGTCAACAATCCTCGCGCATAGATACCGCGAAGCGGTAACCAAATTCAGCCCAGGGTCGCTCGCTTCGAGCGCACCCTGGGAAGCGTACGTGGCCGTTTCGTGAACCGCGAAGCGGTTACCGAATGGTTCGCCGTCGAATTGTAGGCGACCCTTTCAGGGTCCCGGTGTTCGAGTCGCTTCACGTACCCAGGGTGCGCTCGCGGCGAGCGACCCTGGGCTGGAGTAGGTTGCCCCTGCGGGGCATTTGCGCACGATTTCGCAAGGGTCAATGTTGCCAACCAATGTTGCCAGCCAATGTTTCGTAGTCCGAAAGACGCCGACTCGGTTACCGCTTCGCTCGTCCCCCTCCATGAATCATGACCTCATTTCGCCTACACGGTCCCTGATTTGCCAAGGCGATAGCCGCTGATTCGGACCAGCAAGACGACCGCCAGGATCCAAGCGGAAGTGAAGCCGTTGATAAACACGATGTGCAATGTGTCCGGTCCGCCGCCGCCTGGGATTCTTTCCAAGAGGGGCACTTCCCAGGCGGTCAAAAACCCGATCAGCAACAAGACCAAGGCGACGGCTGGAATCGCAAACCGGGGCAACATCGCGGCCAAGATGAGCGGCAATGTCACGACGATGGCGGCAAGCGCAAGAAACACAAAAGTGGGCGTCTCGTCTTGCAGATCGGGGAATTTCGACGCATATATGAATGCGACTCGTCCCGCACCCAGCACTGTCGCGATAATCGTTGTGAAGACCAAAAGTTGCCTGATGCCAAACTGGGTTTCGCGAGGGTCGGGCCTGGTGCCGCTCGCCTCGCAGTACCGCAGCCGCCGGCCACTCGTCAGTGCAATTCCCCAAAACGGCAATTGAAGGAATACAAACTGCCCCAGCACGCCGGCCGCTATGACGAGAATCACCCCCGCACCTGGTCCGCCGTGGAGACTGATATTGCACGCCATGGCGACCGTGAGGGCGAGCGACCAGAGCAGCGACAATGGCAGCCGCCAGAGTAGGGGTAGCGGTCCAAACGCTGTCCAGGCGGCGGCGAGCGTCGTATGCCCAAAAAGTGTGCCGAAGAGATAGCCCAAGACCACGTGTTCGGTATATCGGTGATCTAACAAAGCGAGAAGTACTAATCCCACTACGATCAAAGGCGTAGCGCAAATCCAGATCAAATTGCGACGCGCGATCAAAGTGGAAAGGTCCATATTCTTGCAGGCGGAGAAATTCTCCGTACCATTCTATCGGCATCGAGCGAATCGTGGTGGTGGCCAGGGTGGACTGTAACCAGAACAGTCCAAGCCAATCTCATTTTCTGCCGCCAACCAGCAAGTTCTTAGTTGGCAGGCCACAAAAGAACTGCCGCGGCGGGGTGGCACTGGCAGATGAGCCGACACAACAGATTTAGCCACTCGACAAGCTTTGCGTCGGCTCATCAGCGAGTGCTGACCTGCGAGTGCCGCTTCCACTGCGAGCCCACGTATCGTCGTCCGCGGGCACTGGTTGTCAGAGGGCGGCGAGGTCTGTTGGCCTGGCCGGGTCCTTGACGCCCTTTGACTGCCAGTGGCACCCGCCGCTTCGGGTTGGTGACCGAATACGGCCCCGCTAACCCGCTACGCCGTATAGAGTTACATAATTGTTAAAAATATTTTTCGGATGACTTGACGGTGACAGGTGGAAGTGTGAACAATTGGACAATTCCGGAAGGCAGATTGTTGATTGCAGAATGCAGATTAAAAATCCAATTCTGCAATCTGCCTTTTGCAATTCCCCCTTCCCCCAGGAGCCTCCCCATGTCCACGATTGCGAAAACAAGCAAGACAACCGTCAAGAAAGCCCGGTGCAAAATGGCATCGCCCATCTCCAATGACCGGGCGGAGGCTTTTGTGGGGCCTCAGGCGGAGGTCCGCCCGCGTTTCGGCGATGTCCCCACCGAGCGGGATAAGCGGGCCTTTGAGTTGCACGCCCACCGCCTGACGCAGCGGGCGATTGCCAAGAAGCTGGGCTGTTCGCAGCCGACGGTCCACAGGGCCATTGCCCGCTACCGCCGCTGGTTCGGAGCGACCCTCCCCGAGGACCGCGGCGAGATGACAGGGTTCTCGCGATTCCGCGTCGCCCTCGAGCGGCATCGGCTGTTCCTGGAGCACCAGCAGGAACTGTCCATGCAGGAGTGGGAACAGTCGCGGCTCAGCACCGCGGAAACCAAGACGATCAAGACGTATCCCGAGGGGCGCAAGAGCGGCGGTCCAGACGTGGAGGAAGTGACGACCCAAGAGCAGCGGAGGCGCCACGGCGCCCGCGTCTCCCACTTCAACGCCGCGACGCTGCTGTCGCGCGAGCTGCTGATGCTCGAGGCAGGGCACATTGGCGTCCAGCGGATGACGTGCGACCTGGCCATGGATGCCGACGAGCGGGACCGCTGGCAACGGGAACGGACCACCCGCAATGCGACCATCGCCCAGTTGACCGCGACCGTCGCCGAGCTGACCCAGAAGGTGGCAGAGCTGCAAGCGCAGGTGGCCCCAGTTGGGCGAGAGTCGGAGGGCCCCGCCCACCCGAGCGACCGAAGCTCTCCTGGTGGCGAGGAAGGGGAGACCTTCGGTCCAGCGTTTCGGCGGGGTCAGGAGACCCGCGCCGAGCGAGAGGAAGTCTTCACGCGGAGCGTGAAGAGTACTTTGCATGAATCAAGAATCGCCCAAAAGACCGCTGCCGTGAATCGCCCTTCAACCGATTCACCCGCCGCAAGTCCCATTCAGCAGACATCTTGCGGCGCCACGTCTGTTTTCAAAAGTCCCGCTGCGCCGACCGCGAATCACGTGAATCAGGAGGAGAACCCTCAACCCTCAAAACTGAACACTGAAACCTGAACACCAAACCCTCCAACCCAACGACTCCCATGTTCAATTGCTCCGCGCCCAGCGACCGTCCTCTCGCATTGCACTACCCCGAACCGACCGCCGCGACGGAAAATGTCACGTTCCTTGCGCCCCACGCGCCTTCCCCCAAACAGCAATTGTTCCTGGACCTGAATTGCCTGGAGGCTCTCTACGGCGGGGCGGCGGGGGGCGGCAAGAGCGAGGCGCTGCTGATGGCGGCTTTGCAACATGTGCATGTGCCCGGCTATGCGGCGTTGATTCTGCGCAAGGATACGCAGCGGTTGCAACTGGCGGGGGGACTGATTCCGCGCTCCCAGGAGTGGCTGGCCGGCACCGGTGCCGCGTGGAACGGGAGCCGCCGCCAGTGGATTTTTCCGAGCGGGGCCACGCTCAGCTTTGGCTACCTCGCTCATCCGCTGGACAAGTATCGCTATGGCTCGAGCGAGTATCAGTTCATCGCTTTCGACGAGCTGACGGAGTTCGCCGAGGACGATTACCTGTTCCTCTTCAGCCGCCTGCGGAAAGTGCAGAGCCTGAACGTGCCGCTGCGGATGCGGAGCGCGAGCAACCCCGGCGGCATTGGGCATGTGTGGGTGAAGGAGCGGTTCGTCGAGAGCGACAGCGGAAAGCGGAGAGCGGAAAGCGGTGTCGGCGGCTCTACGGTTTCCTCCGCTTTCGGCTTTCCGCTTTCCGCTGTTCCCGCTTTCGTCCCTGCTCGCATCGCCGACAACCCCGGTCTCAACCAGGCGGAGTATCGCCGTTCGCTGGCCCACTTGCCGGCCGTGCTTCGCGAGCGGTTGATGAATGGGGACTGGAGCGTGCAGGAGGAAGGGATGTTTTGCCAGGAGTGGCTGCGATATTACGTCGTTGTGGCGAAAGGGGGTCGGGAGGAGTTTTCGCCGCGAAAACCCTTCCCGACCCCGTCCTCGGCAGAGCAGCTCGAAATCCGTACGCCCGATGGCCGGGTGGTGGCGGTCATTCCCGCGGCGACTTGTCGCCGCTTCTGCACGATCGACCCGGCCGGCACCAGCGCCGACAAAGCCCGCGAGAGCCGCGGCCGGCCGGCGAGCCACTCCGTCATTCAGGTCTGGGACCAGCCGCGAGGGGAGGCGGCCGCGTATCTGTTCCTGCGGCACTCGTGGCGAGGGCGGGTCGGCTTTGACGGGCTGGTGAAGGTGATTCGCGAGATCACCCGCACCTGGCGGCCCGAGAAGCTCTGGATCGAAAACGAAAAACTGGGGCAGGCCGCGGTCGATATTTTGCATCCCGAGCTGCCGCTGGAAACGGTGGCCACGGCGGGGCGGGACAAAATCACGCGGGCCGCCCCGCTGATTCTGAAGTACGAGCGGGGGGAAATCCTGCTGCCGCAGCTCAACACCACGTGGCGGCTGGACTTCGAAGCAGAGCTGCTTTCCTGGACCGGCCGCGACGACCAGCCCAGCGACCAGATCGACGCCGCGGCGTATGCGGCGATTGTCGGGCAGGAGAATTCGACCGGAGTGATCCAGATATTGCCGGTGGGGAGGAGGTGAGGAAGACGGAGAGACAGAGAGATGAAGAGACGGGGAGAAGTTGTGGACGCCGTTCTCTCACGCTCTCCATCTCTCCATCTCTCATTCTCTCATTCTCTCTATCTTCCCCCGCATCGCCGCGCACGACAGCCGCCGGAATCTGGCCTGCTCGTACCGCGTGTACGGATACGCCAGTTTGGCCAGCGGATGTCGCGGGCGAGAGAAGACGAGCAGGTCGTACCAGACGGAGTCATCCCGCCGGTCCCATTCCACCAGAAAGCGCTCCTCGCCATGTTCCCAGTGCCCTTGCACCGTGCCGTAAGCAAAGCCGCCGCGAGTGAAGTCCGCTGTCGTCTCGTCGATGAGATACAGAATCCGCGTCGGCAGCACCAGCCAACCACCGAGCGTCCAGGCCCGGAAGAGATTGGCGACCATGGCCCCTTCATCAATCGGCACGCCTTTCGGGCAAGGCTGCACCACGCTCGGCGGCATCATCTGCCAGGTTTGAATAGCGTGGCAGGCGCGGCGAAATGTCTCTTCCCCTTTCCCGAGCAACACTCGCTCGTGGTCCCGGTTGAAGCCCGGCGGAATCGGCTCCCCTTGGCGCTCATCGCGAGTACACCCGACGGACGCATAGGAAAGCGGCGCGTCTTGCAACGACTGCAAGTACGTCCGCACCTGGTCGTCCGTCGGTCGGCGAAATGTGAACATCGAATCCCCTGGCGTTACAACCGCCGGCCCAGCAAGGCGATTAACCGCGGAGATCGCCGAGGGTCGCAGAGGGAAGAAGGAGGCGGAGAGATATTGTTTGGAAGAAGCCATTTTTACCACTTCTCTCCCCCCTCTGCGTCACTCCGCGTCCTCCGCGGTCATTCCCAGCTTTTCGCCGATTTTCCTTCAAACCCGCAATATTTGCCCATTTGTCTCGTTAGAGTAGTAGCAATGCCCTCTCCCGAACGTTCTGGCGACTCCGATGCGGTTTCGCGCTGGGTCCGCGAACATGGACGCTCCGTGCGCGGGTATTTGCTGGGGCTGGTTCGCCGGCCGGACGTGGCGGATGACCTGACGCAAGAGGTTTTTCGCCGGGCCTGGCAAGCGCGGGACAGGTATCAGGAACAGGGACACGAGCGGGCCTGGCTGCTGCGGATTGCCGACAACCTGGCCTGCGACCGGGCTCGCAAGCAGGGTCGCGAACAGACGGTGGATGAAGAAACCTGGAGGCAACTGGAGCCCGCCAGCGATTCACCCGGACCGGATGACCAGTTGAGACAGACAGAGTCCCAGGCCGAGCTTGCCCAAGCCTTGGACCGGCTGACGGACGTGCAGCAGCGGGTGCTGCTGCTGAGGTTTTACGGAGAGATGGACTTCGCACAAATCGCCCAGGTCGTCGGCTGCCCGCTGAGCACCGCGCTCAGCCACGCCCGCCGCGGCCTTTTGGCTTTACGAAAACTTTTGGCGGAGAACGCTTCATGAATACCCGTGATGAATTGAAGCGACTCGAACTGGCCACTTCCCACGCGCCCGAGCAGAGTTTCGATCCCGAAACTGCCGAGTTGCGGGAAGGGTGGCGCGTCTTGACAGCGGCTCTGAAAAAGGACCATGGCCCGATTGACGAAGGGAAACTTGTCGCCAAATTGCAGCGCGAGCTGGCCTCTTCTCCCCCTTTGGCCGAAACAAATCGCCAGGGGAAGGGTTGGATGATGGGAGTGGTTCTGCTCGGCGGTGCATTGGCCGCGTCGCTTTTGCTCATGGTGGCGCTCGCCGGCGGCTTTTTCGGCCAGCAGCCCATCGCCAAACCGACGAAGGCCACGCTTCCCGGGCAGAACAATCTGGCGGTGGAAACAACCCCTAGCGGGCTTAACGAAAACGACGCCAGCGCACTCTCCTGGGACGACCCGCTCGATTCGCAAATCTCCGTCGCTGCCGCCCAAATGCAAACCTTTCAGAAACCGGCCCTGCCGCTCGACGCTTCGATCTCCACCCTGAACTACCGGCTTCAGGAGATGGCGCAGGATTTGGAGGAGGGGGCGCTGTAGGTACTTGACCCGCGAACAGACCTCAAACCAGAAGAATTTCACACAGAGGAACGGAGGGGAAATTCGAATGACGAATGACGAATTGATTCTGAGCTTCATTCAGAATTCGGAATTCGTCATTCCCTTCTCCGCGCCGCTTTAGGAGCAAACTCATGAAACTCTACTTTTACTCTTTCCTCGGCATCGGTGCCGTGCTCACAGCACTCACTTGCGTTTCCGCTCAGGAGCCCAAGGGGAAAGAGCCGCCGCCTGGCGAGACGAAGGAACGGCCCGTTCCCAAGGAGCGCCTCAAGGCGCGCGAAGGAGCTCCGGAGCGTGGGCCGCGCGACGTTGGTCCGGATGGTCCGCGCGATCGTCCGCCGCTGCGAGAGGACGGTCAGCCACCTCGTGGAGGTGAGCCTGGAGGTCCGCGGCGTGGTCCTGGTCCTGGTGGCGCGGGTCCTGGTGGTCCTGGATTCGGCGGACCGGGCAATCCCAACGGTGGTCCGGGCATTCCCGGTGGCCGAGGTCCGGGAGGGGACGGCCGCGGCCGTGGTCCCGGTGGATTTGGTCGCGGCTTCCAGCCCGGCGGTTTTCCTCCCGGCGGACCAGGGGAGTTTTTCCCGGAAGACCCCGAGATGGCCGCGCTGAACCGCGCGGAATTTGACCTCGACCAGCAGACCCAGGAGCTCGCGGATAAACTCCGCAATGCGAAAGGCGAGGACCGCGAAAAAATCAAGACCGAGATCTCCGTGGTTGTCACGAAGCACTTCGACATCCGCCAGCAGCGCCGCGAATTGCAAATCAAGCGGATGGAAGACGAGCTCAAAAAACTCCGGGAGGCCATGACCAAGCGGAACGAGTCGAAAGAACAAATCATCAAGAAGCGTCTGGCCGAACTGGTCGGCAACGAGGACGACCTCGGCTTCTAAAAATGTAGTCCGCTCACTCCGTGAGCGGACATGCCTGCACACGGAGTGTGCAGGCTACTAATGGACACACGGGGGAATGGCGACAAAGTTGTGTAACACGGGTTGATCACTTTTTGGAGACAGCGACATGACAAGGCTTTGGAAATGGGGACGCTGGGCAGCTCTGAGCTTCCCGGTTGCCGCCGCACTGTTCGCGGCTGGCACGATTCTGGGTGAAGATAATGCGATGCCGACGGAAGAGGGCCTGACCGCCTTCCAGCCGCCGGAAGGTCGCGGCGGGCCTCCGGGCGGACCGCGGGACGGCGGTCCTCGCGAAGGCGGCCCTCGTGCCGGCGGCCCTCCGGGTCGCGGACCTGGTGGACCTGATGGTCGCGGACCTGATGGGGGCGGCCCTCGCGGTGAGCGCGGACCTGATGGCGGTCCTGGTGCCAGTGGCCCTCCAGGGCGCGGACCCGGTGGACCCGGCGGACCTCCTGGTCGTGGTCCTGATGGTCGTGGCCCCGATGCCGAGCACCGCCGGCCAGATGGTCCTCCTCCGGGCGGCCCCCGTCGCGAAGCCGCCGGACGGCCCGAAGGTCCTGGAGGTCCAGGACGTGGCCCCGGCCATGGCGGCCCTGGCGGACCCGACGGAAGTCGCCGACCTGCTGGTCCCAATGGTGCTCGCGGTGGCGCTCCCGGTCGCGGCGAACGTCCTGGTCAGCCGGGTGGCCGAGGAAGAATTGAACAGCGGATCGATGAGATTGACCGCAAGCTCGACGAAATTCTCCGCCAGATTTCCGCATTGAAAAACGACCGTGGCGGGCCCAGCGGCTTTCCTGGTCGGCCTCAAGGTGGCTTTGGCGGTGGCCGACCTGGACCTGGAATGGGGATGCCCGGCATGGGTGGCCCTGGAATGCGACCTGGCGCTGGACCTTCCCGTGGCGGGGAAGGGTTCGGCGGATCCTCCGGCTTCGGCGGACGTGGTCCTGGTGGTGGACCTCCCGGTGGACCGGGTGGACGCGCTGAAGGCCGGCCGCAAGGTGGTCCTGGTGCTGGTCGTCCTGATGGAGGCCCACGAGGCGGCGACCGCCCCGACGCTGGACCGCGTGGTGGTGGTGACCGTGGCCCGGATCGCGGACCTCCAGGCGGCGATCGTCCGCGTGACGGCGGTGGCGACCGTCGCGGCGGCGGAGAAGACGACTCGTTCTAATGAATGGGCGTCAGTAGCCGGCACACTTCGTGTGCCGGTTGTCCGCTCACGGAGTGAGCGGACTACTTTAACGCGGCTCGGGGAGAGATTCGAGCTCGACCTTCGAGCGAGAGCCCGGTTTGATTTCTTCCAATAGGTCAGTCGCCGGCAGCGGGGCGATCTCGCCGGTGACGTTCAAACGGGCTTGTAGGTCGGCGAGGATTTTCTGTTCCAGCGTCAGATCCCGCCCAATCGGTATCCAGCCGAGCGTGGTGCTATACCGCCCGGCCGCTCCTTCCTGGCGGACGAGCGAGCCGTCATGCCGCAGCGTGGCTCCGCCGGCGGTCGCGTGCTCCGGCTTGTCGAGGTCCTCCAGTTCCTTGAGGACATGCACGTCAATCAGATAGCCCCCTTCGGTGGGAATGACCCGCACGCTCGCCCGGCGGCGGATGGATTGCAGCGTGGCATGCAATTTCTCGTAGCCCGGCGTCGAATCGTTCCGCCACCGCTCCAGAAGCGTCGAGCCGGTGGTGGGGTGCGTATCAATTCGCCCTTCAGTGAGCACGCCGGCGACCAGGCGGACCCGCTCTTCCCGCTCGATGTGAAAAAAGTCGTCCACCGCATCGACGCACTGGTTCCAAATGAACTCGCGGTCCATCGCCGGCACGAACAACGGGTTCTCGACGACGGAGGGGGTGCGGCGGCCAAAGTGGTTGCCAATGGCGGCGCAGCCGGTAAGCGAACTGAGTCCGCACAGGACAACGAGCAATCCGCAACGGAGTATTACCGCGGAGGACGCGGAGGTGCGCGGAGAGGATAATCTTGGAAAGGTTGTTCCTGGTTGCATTCGTGCTCACAAATCCTTGTCCACGAAACCTTCTTGCCTTCACTCTGCGACCCTTCGCGTCCTCCGCGGTAAATCCCTTCTTCTAGTACTGTCTGCGGACATATCCGGAAGTGGAGGGCGCGGTGAAGCTCGAGGCGGGGTTCGCCGATATGATCGTGGCCGGTGTCGCATTTCTCATCGCTGCCTGCGCTGCCGGCGGCAGGCCAAAGTCCAGCACGGCTTCGCTCGCCTTGCCGCGGCATTCGACCATTAGCAGGGCGTCGGCCCGTTCGCCGGCCTGGCCCAGGGCGCCGAAGAGCGCCAGCGGATTGCTGTTGCCGCTGTTGCCCGAAGGACTGGCGACGACTCCGCAGGAGAGGAGCAGCACCTGGTCCGCCGGCCAGCGGAACCGCTCCTGAAACCGCCAACTGACGAGCTGCGGCACCTGGATTTGGGCACGCTGATTCTGGCCGCCGACGTTGACGTCGATGTTGACCGGCACGAGCCGCTCCACCTGGTCGATGTTGCACTTGATGGCGGCGTCGCACGTTTTGCCGTCGAGCGACATCAGCGGGCTGAGCTGCAGAGCAAAGCCTTCTTCAATCTGGCCATTCACCACCTCGAAGCCGGGGAAGTAGCTTATCTGCCGCACTGAGCGGGGATAGACCCGTGGCCGAGTGCGGGGGATGATCTCCGTCTGGCCGCTTTGGATTTGCAGGTTGGGGATCACGTTCTCGCGATAGTCCCCCCGCTGCCGCAGCTCGCCGACCAGGACCGCGGCATTCTCGCGAGAGAGGAGCCAGGCTTCGACGCCGGGCGACTGGATATCGATCGACCGCATCAGCGGCAATGCCCGCGTCCGCCAGGCGGGGCTGCTGATGGTCATGAGGCGGACGGACAAGACATGCGGCTCCATATCGCTCTCCACCAGCCGCTTGACCACGTCGTTCACCAGCTCCTGCATCTGCGGTGTGTGATAGACCCGCAGCGTGTTGCGGCCGGCGCTGAGGATGCCCAGCGGCTCGGAGAACCAGACGTCGGTGCCGGTCTCGCGGAGAATCCAGTCGATGACCGCCTGCTCCGGCTTCTCCTGGTTTTTCGACCGCGAGGTATAGGGCGAAATGTCATATTCGCGCCAGACCTGGCCGCCATCCGCGGGAAGCGTGCCGCTTCCCTTCACCACGCGCAACACCCCCGGTTGAAAGCTCGTGCGGGTGCTGGTGGAGATTCCCGCCCGCGAGTCGGCCGTGAAAAATCCGGGCTGGTTTGTGGACGAGGAAGACCGGCCAAACAGCGAGGGGGCAGCAGTGGAGGAGCGATTGTTAGTGGAGCTTCCAAAGGAAGAATTGCCGCCCGTTCCCACGTTCGTAATCCGCGGAAAGGCCGGGGCCGACATCGACGAGCCGTTGTCCTGCGTGTTGCCGAATCCAGCCGCTCGCGACGAAGAGACCGTCGCTCCGCCGCGACTTCCCGCAGCGCCCGGCGAAGTGGTTGTCTGGGCACTGATGGCTGCTCGGCGGGGACCGAGAGAACCGTTCTGAGCCCAGAGCGAAGCTGTGGTGGTCACTAACAGTGCTGCGGCAATGCTGAGAATGCTGAACTTGGCCATCTCTTCCTCCTCCCACGAACGAGGTCCGCGCGGATTCGCGCGGGGCGGGAGTATAGGGAAACAGGCGGAAGAGGGGCAAGGCGGAAAGCGGAGTGCTAGCGGCATGTTTTACTCCTTGCGCCGCCGCGAACCATCTGTTACAACGGAATCTTCCGCCACTTTTTTCGCTGCCGCTCATGCCTGAAGTCTGGTTACGTCCGAACCGCCGCGCGCTCCTTTTGGGGATGATCCTGCCCGTGGTGGCGGTGCTGGCCGGTGCCTGGGGAGTGGCGTTTGCGATTGTGACGCAGGCCTCGTTTTGGTGGATGCTGCCCGGAGCGGTCATTGCCCTGGCCGGCATTTATCTTCTCGGCTCGCTCGGTTTTTCCCTCTCGCAGCCGCGAGTGGCGTATGAGCCGGGGGAGCTGCTGGTTTATCTGGGTAGTCGCGAGCCAGTGCGAGTGCCGATTGAGGTGGTCGAGGTCTTTTTCGTCGGCCAGGGAGCCAGCAATTTGCCCAAGGTGAAAGGGAAAGAGCCGGAGACGACCAACATCATCGTGCGGCTGGCGGAGGCGGCGCCGGAATGGAAGCATCGGGACGTGGACCCGCGGTTTGCCCACTGGTGCGAGGGCTACATCACGCTCCGCGGTGCCTGGTGCGAGCCGATTGGGGAAACGGCCCTGCGCCGGCTGAACAAGCGGCTGGTGGAGGTGCAACGGGAGCGGAAAGAACAGGCGGCATCCGCTCAACAGGAGAACGCCCCATGACCGGCCTCTTGGTAAGCGTTCGCGATGCTGCCGAAGCGCAAGCCGCGTTGCGCGGGGGCGCGGCGCTGATCGATGTCAAGGAGCCATTGAATGGGTCGCTCGGCTCAGCATCTCCAGAAGTCTGGCGGCAGGTGCGCGCGGTTGTGCCCCGGCACATCCCGTGCAGCGCCGCGTTGGGCGAGCTGAAGGACGTTACGCCACAGCACGCTCGCCAGTGGCGTACCAGCCTTGCCGGCTTCCAATTCGTCAAGCTCGGCCTGGCCGGCTGTGGCGATATAACCAACTGGCAAGCTCAGTGGCAAGACATCCTGCAAGAACTGCTGCCGGAGACTCGCCCCGTCGCCGTTGTCTACGCCGACTGGCAATCCGCCTGCGCTCCGCCGCCCAGCGAGATTCTATCAGCCGCTGTCGAGAGCGCTTGCTCCGCGCTTCTGGTCGACACGTTTGACAAGTCTCGCGGCACTCTCAAGACGCATTTCTCTTTTCCAGAATTGCAGCATTTTCACAATGCCGCCCGCGCCGCCAAGCTCGCCACGGTTCTAGCCGGTTCGCTCACGCCGGCGTTGATCCGGGATCTGTTGCCGCTTGCGCCAGATTTTGTCGCGGTTCGCGGGGCCGTTTGCCGCGATAGCCGCGCGGGTAGGGTGGACGAGTTGCTCGTGGCTGACCTCGTCAGAATCCTGTTGTCAACTAGGGACGGGGGAAATCAAAATTCAACTTCCGCGAAAGCTCCGTTTGCTGCTTGACGGCAGGCCGCGACGTTTTGATACTGACCTCTCCGCTTCACGAGACCTCGCGGTCGCGACGGAATCGTGAAGCGGCTCATTCGTTCGTGTTCAGCGATTTCTCGCTCCTTCCATCCTTCATCCGCAGGAGAACATTCGTGTCGAACTCCCTACTTGAAGCGATCAAAAAAGGAAACTGGGAATTCGAACCCGCCGGCCAGGATGCCACAGAGGTTCCACCGACTCCCGCCATGCCGGGGTCCAAAGAAAAACTCGCCATCCTCGCGGAGCGGCTGCAACTCGGCCTTCCCCTGTGGCACGATTCCGACCGCCGCACTTTTAACGACGAGGATCGAGAGTAGTTACTGACGCAGGCAGCACGCTCAAAACCACTCGGCCCGCGGAAAGCCATCTTCTTCTTCGGGCCGGTAGACGACGTCAATCAGGTTGACGACCTCCACTCCTTCCACGGCCATGCGGACCAGCTCCTGGGCCAGCTGCTTGTGGTAATAGGAGTCGACCCGGCCGCGCAGAATGATCGCGTCGCCGTCCTGAAAGACGTGCAGCGTCCGCAGCACATAGATGCGGCTGCGCAGAAGGACCGTTTTGGCATGCACCACCGCATCGATGACAAGCGTTTCGGCCATTTTCCTCGGCCTCCATCCGTGAGCGGCTGCCGTGAATCGGGGAGCCGCAGGTTTCCTGACCAGACGAATTTCAGCCGCTAAAGGCTGCCAATGCGCCGAAAAATTCCGTTAAGGAGTTAAATCTATGCGAGAAGAGTGGAAAGTCAACTCCCAAAATTGGAGTCTCGCGGAATTTTAACAGAATTCTGTAAGTATGCTAGCACTTCCTTTGCCAGGTCTTCCGCGGCCGTGTTTCCCGCGGCCAAATGTAGTTCCGGAGCCTCGGGGGGCTCATACGGATCGTCAATTCCCGTGAAGTTTTTCAGCTCGCCCGCCCGGGCCTTTTTATACAGCCCTTTGGGATCGCGGGATTCGCATACCACTAATGGGGCATCGACAAAGACCTCGATAAAGTCTCCCTTTTGCCCCCGCTCCTCGACCAGTTTCCGCACCGCCGCCCGATCGGCCCGGTAAGGACTGACAAAGGCCGACAGCGTCACCAGGCCGGCAGAGGCCATAAGCTCGGCGACGGCCCCTACGCGGCGGATATTTTCCTTTCGGTCGTCGGACCCAAATCCCAGCCCGAACCGCCGGGCAAATTCCTCCCCAAATTCGGCCAGCATTGCTGGCGATGGATTCAGCGACTGCCGCACATTGTCCCCGTCCAGCAGAAAGCTGTGCACGCCGCGTGCAAACAGCATCCGCTCCACCAGGTTGGCCACGGTGCTCTTCCCGCACCCCGACAGCCCGGTGAACCACACCACGCAGCCGCGATGACCGTTGAGTTGCTTGCGGTCCTCGCGGGTGACGCTGTGAGGATGCCAGGTGAGGTCGGTGGATTCCATGGAGTCAGGAGTCAGGGGTCAGTGTTAAAATCCTGTTGTTGCTTCCAATCTGCGTTCATCCGCGAAATCTGCGGATCACTTCACTTCCGGAGCAATGATCCGCGAAGCGTGTTCCTTGTTCAAATACACGGTGTTTTTCGCCACGACGGTATTCTTCTCCGTCAGCGGTTCCAGGCCGAGCGGCTCGCCGGTGTTGGGGTTGGGCTCGAAGAAGGGCGCTCCGGTGCTGGCGATGGTCACGCGGATGCGGTGCCCCTTGTTGAAAATCTGACTGAGAGAGCCGACGTCGAAGGCCACTCTGTAAACCTTGTTCGGCTCCATAAATACTTCCTTCTCAAAGCCGTCGCGATAGCGGGCGCGGCGGACGTAATCGACGATCAGGATGCTGCGGCCGTCGGGATAGACATCGGTGACGCGGACGATGAAGTCGGTGTCCTTCGCCGACGAAGAGACATACAGCTCGGCCTGCACTTTGCCAGTCCATTCGACGGGCTGGGGCAGAACTTCCGTGCTGAAGGTGCGAACCTGATCCTGGACCTCGAACTTTTGCGCGTCGGCCGCACCGGGGAATCCGGTGCCGGGGATCGTATTGGGATGGAGGGGATCGGCGAGGAAAGTGGTGCTGGCATCGGCGGAAATTGGCGGCGAAGTTGTCAAAGTCTTGTCGGCCTGGAAGTAATAAGGCGTCGCCGTCGCCTTGATAGGCCAATCACGTGCCGTTCGCCACTCGTTGCCGGGTGCATTGGGCTCACCGAGCGCCCCCATGACGTAGTAGCGGACTGCCGGCTCCTGCTCCACTCCGTTAGGGACTCCTTTGAGATAGTGGTCGAACCAGCGGATGGCGTGGGCATCGAGCGGCCACTTGGCGTTTTCGGGATAGGTCATTTCGCTGATCTTGTTCATCTCCTTCACGCGGCCATGCAGCCACGGGCCGAGCAGTAGCTGTTGCTGGCCGCGGGAATTCTCGCCCCCCCGGTGCTGCCGGCCGATGTAACTGTCAATGGAGCCGACGGACATGAAGTCATACCAACTGCCGATCGTGAAGCAGGGGACATTCATCTTGTCGAAGAAGCGGGTGCAGTCTTCCTCGGCCCAGTAGGCGTCGTAGGCCGGGTGGGCGAACCAGTCGCGGAGCTGCGCCTGGTTGTGCTCCGGCACACGGCAGACCTTGTCCATCGTTTTGAACCGCTCGGGCCGCGTGGTGCCGCCGATGCGATAGCCTTCGTGATAAAGCGAAAGGCCCGTATCAATCATGTACTGGGCCTTGAGATGCGGCGGCTGGGTGACGGCTAGGAAATTCTGAGCAAAGCCGGCCTGCGAGCTGCCGATCGTCCCGACGGGGCCGCTCGACCACGTTTGCGTACCGAGCCACTCCACCAGGTCATAGCCGTCCTTGAGTTCTCCCCAACCGAGCGCCCGATAGCCAACCCAGGTTCCTTCGGAAAGCTGCGAGCCGCGAAAGTTCGCCAGGCAAGTGACGAATCCGCCGCGGGCCAGGTTGGCATACGACTGCCGCGTGCCGGGGTCGCGCCCGCTGGCGTAGCGCTGTTCCAAAATGACCGGCCAGGGGCCGTCGCCCGCTGGGAAATAGAGATAGGCGGAGAGTTTAACGCCGTCCCGCATCGGAATCATCACGTGTTTTTCCAGTACGCCGCCGAGATCGACCGGCGGCTCGCCGGAGAGTTTGGCGGGAGCAAGTTGAGCGAGCGCGACCGGCAGAAGGGCGTCAGCCAGCACCTGATGGCCGAGCGGATTAGGATGGCATTCGTCGGTCATCCACTTGCTGATGACGTGGCCGTTGGCTTCCGCACGAGTCCAGGTGTTGAAGTTGTCGATGAGCGGAACGCCAGCCTCCCCCGCCACTTCACGAGCAGCGGAGACGTACTTTTGCAGCAGTTCATTGGGATTTGCTCCCGCGCCGTTCTTGGCACTCTTCCCCCACCGCGGTTCCGTCATCACCACGGGAATTGCGCCGGCATCCTTGATCTTCTTCACCAACTCCGCGAGGTTCTGGCGATATTGCGCCACCGTCAAGCGAGACTCCGTCTTTCCTTTGTCCACGTAGCTGTCATTCGTCCCATACATGATCGTGACGAGCCGCGGCTTCTTCGCCAGCACATCTTGCTCTAGCCGGGCGAGGGCTCCATCGGTCCGCTCACCGCCAATTCCGACGTTGGTGACGCGAGCGTCGACACCGCGGCTCTTCAGGTCAGCCTCCAGCAGAGCCGCAAAAGTCTCCTCGGGTTTGACGCCGGTGCGGACCCCTTTGGTGATGGAATCGCCCAGGGTGATGATTTCCAGCGGCTCCGCGGCAAGCGCAGCCGTCAGTCCTCCCCAAGCAAGGCAAATAGATGCGGCCAGCAAGGTTGAATTTCCGCGAAGTCGCCGGGAGCGATGCATGGTCAAGCTCACTTGTTGGAGATGAATGTTCCAATTCCAGTCAGGAGTATAGGATAGAACGCGCCGCGGAACTATTTCCCCGCCGGCGAAATCGAGCCTTGCCGAGAGTCCCTCATGGAGCGTTCATGAATCCGCCGCCACGCCAATGGCTCCGGAGCATGGCGGCGCTGGCCACGAAAGTCGCGGCTGGGCTGGAGAAATCGTTCGCCGCTCGCTGTACCAGGTTAGAAGCCGCCCGCGATTCCCTGCAAGTTGCGCTCGGCCGCGTGATTCCAACTGCCGAGTGCGCGGACATGCTGAGCCAGGCAATGGTGGCTTCGTTCCCGCTGATTTCAGCCAGAAGAGAGGTGTTTGAAATGGCCGGCCGCTGGCTGCTGCAGCAAGCCCAGCCGTGGGAGAGGCTGGTGCTGGAAGAATTGTTAGCAGGCGTGGGGCGTGCCCAGTGGCTAAAGGACGAGGATTTGCAAAGCGTATTCCCTGTTGAGTCCTCGGCACTTAGCACTCCGCATCTCTTCGAACACTTTCTCGCCGAACATCGCCGGCAGCACCGCAAGCGGGGGGGAGTCTTTTACACACCCCCGCGGCTCGTCCAATACATTTGCCGCCGCGTCCATCATCAGTTGCAAGAGGAATTCGGCCTGCCACGCGGCCTGGCCGAAGCCACGATTCTCGATCCCGCAGCAGGGACGGGGGCCTTTCTGCTCGGGGCCATCGATGTGATTCAAGCCAGTTTTCCACCCAAGGACGACTGGAATGAATACGTGGCCAATCATCTATTACCCCGTCTTCTCGGCATCGAAATCATCCCCGCCGCCTGCCTCGCCGCACAGCTCAGTATCGCGGTCAAGCTGGCCGATACGGGGTTTGATTTTCAGCAACCGGGAAGGATCCGAGTGGAACTGGGGAATACTCTGGTGGATGGCGAGTCAACTCCCACGGCAAATCTGCAATCTGAAATCTGCAATCTGAAATCTCCCCTCATCCTCCTCGGCAACCCTCCCTTCTCCAGCCTCTCCGACAACCGCGGGAAGTGGATCACGGACCTCGTTCGTGGCAGCCAGGAGAGTCCCGGTTATGTCGTCACCGCGGACGAACGGCTGGGAGAGAAAAAGACCTGGCTCCACGACGACTATGTAAAGTTCATCCGCTACGCCCAGTGGCTGATCGAAGAAGCCGGCAGCGGCATCGTCGGTTTTGTCACCAACCATGGCTATCTCGACAACGTCACCTTCCGGCTGATGCGCTGCGAGCTGCTGCGGGTCTTCAGCCGGATCGATGTGGTTGATTTGCACGGCAATCGGAAAAAGGGGGAAACGGCACCGAATGGCGCGGGGGACGAGAATGTCTTCGGCCTCGACCAGGGCATCGCTATCGGACTCTTCCGCCGGTTGCCGGGGCAGCCAGAAAATGCCGAGACCTTTGTTCGCCACGCAGAGCTCTGGGGGACGCGCGAGGACAAGCTCCGCCATCTGCTCGACCTCCATGTCGCAATTCCGGCAACCATCATCGCCCCCTCTTCTCCGAACTTCCTCTTCATTCCAGCGCCTCCGCCCACGCCTCCGGAATACGCCTCCGCCTGGCGACTGCCGGATGCAATGCCGGTGAATACGACGGCTCCGGTGACGGCCCGCGATCATTTTGTTGTCGCCCATGCGCGGGAAGAGCTTTGTCGTCGCATCGAAGAGTTCCGCGACCTCTCCATCTCCGATGAAGAAATCCGCAGCCGCTACTTCACCCGCACCCGCAGCGCCAAATATCCCCCCGGCGACACGCGAAGCTGGAAACTCTCGGCCGCCCGCCGCACCATCGGGGCCGAAGACAACTGGCAATCATTTATCCGTCGTTGCTTGTATCGTCCGTATGACTGGCGGTACGTCTTCTGGCACGAGGCGATGATCGATTGGCCGCGGAGGGGAGTTGTGGACAGGCTGCCGAGGGAACAGGAGACAGAGGACAGGAGACAGGAGACATCAGAACGCAAAACTGTCCCCTGTCCCCTGCCTCCTGACCCCTGCCTCCTCCTCCTCTCCCGCCGACAGATGCTCCCCACGCAGCCCTGCAGTTTCTTCTGGATGGCCGATACCCTGCCGCTGGACGGCGTGATTCGGAGCGACAACCGGGGGAGCGAGTCGCTGTTCCCGCTGTATCTGAAGGATCCCGCGAGTGAATCCGGCCAATACACAGCCAACTTCGCGGCTGACTTCATCTCGGTAGTTGTGCAGCGAACGGAGCTCGCCTGGCTTTCCCACGGTTGCGGAGACTTGCAAGTCAATTTCGGCCCGGAAGACCTGCTGTACTACCTCTATGCTCTCTTCCACTCCCCCACCTATCGCGAGCGCTATGCCGCCGAGCTGCGGACCGGCTTCCCGCGCATCATTTTGCCCAGGAACAAAGACCTCCTTTCCAAACTCATTCCAAGCGGCGAGCGGCTGGCGCAATGGCACACGCTCCGTGCGCCCGCGCCCGAAATGAACGGCGTTGCCGAGTACCAGCTTCAGCAGTTTCGCGCCGGCGGACATCAGTTGCTGCGAGCGTCTCGCAAAAACCCCACTGCCGCGCTCGACCACCCCTTGGCCCCGTTCGTCGCGGCCACGCTGCACGAGATGGCCGCGATCGACGAGGCCATCCAGGTCGCCGGCGGGTTCCCCGCGGCATTCACCGCGTAAGCTACGCTTGCTCATCCCGCGCATCCGCGGCTGCAAGAGCGCCGCTACAATGCGAATTACCGGCACATCACCAACCATCAAGAGCAACTCCATGGCCGAGGCAAAACGAATTGGCATTCTCACCGCGGGGGGCGATTGCCCAGGGCTCAACGCCGTCATCCGCGGCGTCGTCAAAAGCGCCAACACGCATGGCTACGAAGTCGTCGGCTTTCTGAGGGGTTACGAGGGGCTCGTCGATCCCGTCAGCTTCATCCCCCTCAACCACAAGAACACGACCGGCATCCTCTGCCAAGGGGGAACCATCCTCGGCTCAACGAACAAGGGGCGCTTCAGCGCCACCGTCGGCGTCAACGACCGGCAGGAGCTCGATCCCGAGCTGGTCGCCGGCGTGAAGACGACGGTAGAACAGCTCAATCTCAGCGGTCTGATCTGCGTCGGCGGCGACGGATCCCTGGCCGTGGCCCAGCAGTTTCACGAGAACGGTATCCCCGTGGTCGGCGTCCCCAAGACCATCGACAACGACCTTTCCTCCACCGCTTTCACGTTCGGCTTTTTCAGCGCCGTGTTCTGCGCCACGGACGCTCTCGACCGCCTGCACACGACGGCCGCCAGCCATGAGCGGGTAATGGTGCTGGAAGTGATGGGCCGCCACGCGGGATGGATTGCCCTCTATGCGGGCATCGCCGGCGGCGGCGACGTCATTCTCATTCCGGAAATCGACTGGTCGTTCGACAACGTCAGCCAGGCCGTCCTCGCCCGCGAACAGAAGGGAAAAAAGTTCACGCTCGTCGTCGTGGCCGAAGGTGCCAAACTCCCCACCGGCGACATGGTCCTGCAAGAGGAACGCCGCAAAGAACATCAGCAAGTACGCCTTGGCGGCGTCGGCAACGTCATTGCCCACGAAATCGAACGCCGCACCGGCAAGGAAACCCGCACCGTCGTCCTCGGCCACTTGCAGCGCGGCGGAGCACCCACCACCTTTGACCGCGTCGTCGCTACCCAGTTCGGTGCTCACGCGGTGCGGCTGATCGTGGAGCGAAAATTCGGCCACATGATCTGTTACCAGCCGCCGCTGATGGGAAGCGTGCCGATCATTGATGCCATCGAGCTCAGCACGGTCGACACCGAGGGCTCCGCCGTTCAGGCCGCCCGAGCCCTGGGCATCAGCTTTGGGGACGGCGTCCACGAACTGCCGTTCAAGTATCAACCCGAAGAGACCGTCACCGCCCCCGCGGACAAGGAGCTCGCGGCAGCAATCACGCGGCGGAAGGCGAAAGCGGGCAAAGCCTAGGCTCCTTCGATTACACTGATGTTTTCCCGCCGAAAACATCGTTTCCTCAAGGACCACGCTCATGAGCACCTTTGCTGTCGTCACTCGCAAGGTGAACGATCTGGTGCTGACCGCCATTCCCGAGGACGAGCGGCTGTGGGTTCCGCAGGCGGAAAGTGTCTGGTTCCGGCCGCTGTTTCTCAACACGGTGGCCGGCGAGTGGGTGAACCTGCTGCGGGTCCGCCGCAGCGGCGTGCTCAGCCGCCATCGCCACCCCGCGCCGGTGCATGGCTATGTCATCAAGGGCTCGTGGCGCTACCTGGAGCACGACTGGATCGCCCGCGCGGGGATGTACGTCTTTGAGCCACCGGGAGAAATCCACACGCTGGTCGTCGACGACGACGTGGACGAAATGATCACGCTCTTCCACGTCTCTGGAGCGCTCATCTACTTCGACGCCGCCGACAATCCCTGCGGCCACGATGACGTGCATACCAAAATCGAGCTCTGCCGCCGACACTACACCGCGGTCGGACTAGGGGAAGATTTTGTGGATCAGTTCATCCGATAGCAGTTCCAAATCGAAGAGTTTTGAACAGAAGGAAACAAAGGAAACGAAGCAGAAGAAAGTAGAAGATGTATTTGATCATTCCCATCTCCGCGCAGCTCCGCGACCTCCGCGGTTTCTCTTCCTCTCTTTGCCTTTCCTTCGTTACCTTCGTTTCCTTCTGTTCAAATTCTGTGGCAAACGAGATCGACTTTGAAAAGCAAGTCGCGCCGATCCTGGTCCAGAATTGCCTGAGGTGCCACAACAGTAGCAAGGCCCGCGCGGGGCTCAATCTCTCCAGTCGCGCCAGCGCACTGCAAGGGAGCGACGCGGGAGAAGTGCTCGTTCCTGGCAAGCCGCGAGAAAGCTTGCTTGTGAAGCGAGCCGCCGACGGCTCCATGCCGCCGGAAACCGATGGACGGAGGCTGACTACGGAGGAAGTGGCGGTCCTCTCCGCCTGGGTGCAGGGCGGAGCGACGTGGCCGGAAGGACGCATTCTCTCGGCCGCCTCGCAAGGGAGCGTGCCACTCAGTAGAAACCGTCCTTTAGTTCGTCGGGTATTGCAGCACTTCCGCGCCCGGCGGAACTTGTCCGCCGCCGAATAGCGTGGCCCGCGGGCCGGTCGCGCACGGATCGACGGGGGCACAGTTTCCGCCTCGGTTGAACAGGTTGGCAAACGGCCGGTTGCAGCCGCAGCCCGAGAGGCTGAGGGCAACGAGCGACAGGGCCGCAAGGGCAAGGAACTTTCTCATGGCATTTCTCCCGATTCTTCAAGAAAACGCGGGCGGGTAGGCCCATCCTGATTAGCTGCGAAACTCTACACCACACGGCGAGATGTGCAAACGCAACCGTCGCTTTTTTGACACGTCTGTGGTTTTTTCGCCGATACATTACCTTGAGTCCTGCCAGCCCGCGGCCTTGCTTGCCGTTACCAGGCTCATAATCCTTACCACCACTTTTTCCCGGCCATGCCTGCCGACGCGCATTGTCCACGGTTCGCAGCTCTCCTCGTCGGGCTCTGCTGCGCGATGGCCTGGCTGCCGCACGCTGCCGCGGCCGATATGAAAAAGCCCTGGGAGCCGCGGCCTAGCGACCAGATCTGGCTGGTGAATACGCGCGACATCGGCGATGTCAGCGGCGGCGGCTGGGGTTCTTCCCGCTACGAAGCCGGCTACTGGAAATCCTCGGATGACGACGCTTTCCGTTCCTCGGACGACGACCAGACCGTGACAGTCATCTATGTTCACGGCAACCGCATGGATCCCGCCGGTGCCGAAGCGAGGGGCCTGGCCATTTATCGCGAGCTGTTCAGCAGTCAAGCCGGGGGAAAGTTCCGCTTCGTCATCTGGTCCTGGCCCAGCACCCAGATTCACGGCCTGGCGAAGGACGTTCGCTCGAAAGCGGTCCGCAGCGATGACGAAGCCTATTTGCTTGCCCGCTTCCTGGCCCCCATTCCCAAAGACCGCCGCGTCGGCCTGATCGGCTTCAGTTTTGGAGCCCGGATCATCAGCGGCAGCCTCCACATGCTTGGCGGCGGGGAAATGAATGGGCGCGAAATCCAGACCGGCGAGCGAGCGAGTTTTCGCGTCGTGTTTTGGGCCGCCGGCGTGCAGAACGACTGGCTGTTGCCGGAAAATGTGCATGGCCGGGCGCTGCCGCTCACGCAGAAATGGCTCAACGTCTCCAACAATTGCGACAGCGCCTTGCGGCGGTTTGACTTGATCGATCGCTGCGACGGCTCCCCCGGTCTGGGCTATACCGGCTTGGCGGGAAAGGACCAGCTCTCCGCCGATCTGGCCGCCCGCTACGAAGATTGGGACGCCGCCCACCTCCTCGGCAGTGACCACCGCAGCGAGCCCTACTTTTTCCAAAACGAAGTCATCCGCCGCACGCGGGAAGCCGTGATCGGACATTAGCTTGACGCGCCAGTGAAAGACACCGTCGCCGAAGTGTGGTCGTGCTATCGCCGAAAATTCTCGGCCCGCATTCGGACACCTTCGCGCACCCCAAGCGTTCACTTCCCCTCGAACTCCTGTCCCTCCCGCTCCGTAATATCTCCCTGACCTCGAGTCCCTGGCACTCTACAATGGCGGCACTATGCCCAGCCCCAAACCTCTCCAGCCGCGGAAGGACGACGAGCCCTCCCAACAGCCGCGCCGGCCATTTGCATCGCGGATGTTGATCCTGCTCGTGCTGGGACTCATCGTCGGCGGAGTGGGATTCGCCATTCTATACTTCCGGCCGCAACCAGACCTGGCGGGGATCGCCGCTCTCAAGGAAAAGGTTGTCGGGCTGGCCGAGAACGGGGAAACAGCGGAAGCGGACAAGGCGCTGCAGGAACTGGCCAAGAAGATTCCCGGCGACCCCTTCATCGCCCGAAATCTGGTCGTTGTGCGGCTCAATCGTTTCAAGTTGCAAGGGGAAAAGGCGGGGGCCGCCAATCCGGACCTCGTTGCACAGCCCCCCCTTCCGCCAGAGCTTCTCGCAGAGTCCGTGCACGCGCTGCTCGAGTCCCAACCAAATGACCCTGCCACGCATGTTCTGGCGTCGCGAGCCGCGCGGCTTTTGAGTGAGAAAAAAATCGAGATCACTCCGCCGCTGCCCGAGCCGTTTGAATCGCTGAGCCGCGCACGAGATTTAGCTCCTGCCGATCCAGCCATTCTGATGGAGATGTACGAAGTGTCCAAGTACAACACCTATCATCAGAACGACAAAGTCAAGCTGGCGGGAAGGGCCGCCATCGTGGACGCATTCCAAGCGGCTCCTAACAATATGGCGGTCTATATTGAGCTCTTGCGAAGCCAGCTCCCCAGTTCCAAAGTGATCCCGCCCGATCCAGCCGTGGCCGACTCGTTCGCGAAGGGACGCGAACTGCTCCGTTCGCTCCGTCCCATTGTCCTGCAGAAACACCCCGGCAGTGATCTGGAGTTGTTTCGGCAGGCAGGGATGGCCGCGGCCAAGCTGAAGCAATGGCCGCTGGCCAAGGAAAACGCGGACAAAATTTTCAACCTCACCAACTCGGAATTGATCACCCGCAGCGATCGAGGACGAATCGATCTGGCCGCGCTCGAATTCCTGAAGCACGATGTCGATTCCAAACATCGTCCCCCTGCGCCCTCCGCCCCCGCGGCAATTCCAGTCAAGTTTGTGCCGGCTGCGGCGGAGCATGCCCTGCCCGTCGTCAAGGAAGTCAAGGATTTCAAGTTCTTTGACGTGGACCTCGATGGGCGGCTCGATTTGGTCGTGCTGCACGGGCTCAAGCTCACCATTTTTCGTCGCGGGGCGAAGGACGAAAAGTGGGGAAGCGAGCTCACCGTCAGCATCCCCCCCGGCATGGAACATGTCATCGTCGGCGACCTGGATCGGGATATCGCCAGGCTCCCTCCTGGGCAAGACAAAAAAGAGGACGCCACTCTCCCCGGGGACTTCAAAGCGTCGCTTCAGTTCGAGATGGCATTTCCCGATCTTATCGTCTACGGCTCGAGGGGACTGGCGCTGGTCCGCAACGTGCAGCCGGCGGAAGCTGCCTCCCTGAACAGTACGGGCCTCATCGACCGCAAGTTGGAGATTGTTACGCTCCAAGAGCCCAAGGTTCCGCAGAAGATCACCGCTCTTTTAGCCATCGATTTCGACCATGACCAGGATTTGGATCTGGCGTTTGCCACGGAAGATAGCGGTGTGCATCTGTGGCGCTCGCTCGGCAACGCTACGTTCCAGTACATGGATTTCGGCACGATTTCCGAGCTCCCCTCGAAAGGCAATGTCTTCACATCGATGATTCAGGTCGATTGGGACCGAGATCTCGATTACGACATCCTCCTGTGCGGTGCGGAAGCCGGTGGCAAAACTGGACCATTGGGGTATCTCGAAAACCTGCGCCACGGACAGATGCGCTGGCTGCCGTTTGACAAGGGCATGAAGTCGCTGGCGGGAAGCACATCCTTGGCCGTGGCGGAGTTGGACGGCAATATCTCCTGGGATTTGATTGGCGCAGGGAAGCAGGGGACACGCGTCGTCCTCACGCAAACGCCCGCGGCTGGGAAAGTGAATCACATCCAGGACATTGCTGTTGATGCCCAAGACGCCAGCCGTGTCGAAACCTGGGACTACGACAACGACAGCTATACTGACCTGCTCGTCTGGAACTCCCGCCAGCCGAGTGTCTATCGGGGGTTGCCGCGGGGACAGTTCGCGGCGGCGGAATTGGGGCTTCCCACTGGGCTGAGCGGTGGCCTGGTCGCGATGGATTACGGCGACATCGACGGCGACGGCGACCTGGACCTGGTGCTGGTCGAACCGGACACTTTGCACCTCCACATCAATGACGGCGGTAACCAGAACAATTGGCTGGGGATTCGCCTGGCCGGACACGTCAACGGCCAGCCTATCGGTAGCAACAACACGGCTCTCGGCACCACGGTCGAGACTTTCTTTTCCGGCCGCTACACCGCCCAGGTCATTAGCCGCCAGCCGGTGCATATTGGTCTGGCGCAGGAGAAAGAAGCGAGCCTCGTCCGCTTCCTGTTCTCCAACGGAGTGCCGCAAGCTTCGCGCATGAGCGGCGGCAACCAGCGATATGCCGAGCGGCAGAAGCTGCACGGCTCTTGCCCGTTCATCTACACCTGGACGGGCGAGAAGTTCGAGTTCTTCACCGATTGCCTGTGGGCCGCGCCAATTGGCCTGCAAGTGGCCGAAGGAAAGATGGCTCCTTCGCGGGCCTGGGAGCATCTGCTCATTCCCGGTGAGCGGTTGAAGGAACATGGCGGCACCTACGACTTGCAAATCACCGAAGAGCTCTGGGAAGCCGGCTATTTCGACCGGGTGCAGCTCATCGCCGTCGATCATCCGGCGGACTTCGACATCTATTCCAATGAAAAAGTCGGTCCGCCGACCATCGCCAGCAAGAAAATCCACACCGTGCGCCAGCCGCGAACGCCAATCGCCGCCAAGGACCAGCGCGGGCGCGACGTGCTGCCGCTATTGGCCAAGCGCGACGGCAAATTCGCACAGCTCTTTGAAAAGCGCATCTGGCAAGGACTGGTGGAGGAGCATTATTTGGAGCTGGATCTAGGGAAGCTGGACCGTGCGTTGGGCGCGGGTCTCCCGACCCCGCCCTCACCTCCGACCGCAGGTCTCCCGGAGTCGCGCAGAGATGGAGACCTTCGGTCAAGCGTTTCGGCGGGGTCAGGAGACCCGCGCCGAACCGAGCTGGACAGCAAACCAAACCATCTCACCCTCTTCCTCACCGGCTGGATCTATCCCACCAACACCTCCATCAACGTCAATCTGTCGCAGCGGACCGATCTGGCCTATCCCAAGCTACCTTCGCTGTGGATTCCCGATGGCAACGGCGGCTGGAAGCTCGCGCAAGGATTCATGGGTTTCCCCGGCGGCAAGACCAAGACGATGGCAGTGGAAATTGACCCGAGCGTCTTTCCCCCTGGCGACCACCGCGTGCGCGTGGTCACGTCCGCCGAAATCTACTGGGACGACGCCTTCTTCACCGTCAACGAGCCGGCCGTGGAACTTTCCGAAACGCCGCTCGAGCTCGCGTCCGCGGAACTGCATTACCGCGGCTTTTCGCTTGAGCTGCCGCGGGAAGCGAGCGCCCCGCAACTATATGACTATTCGCGAGTAAGCACGGCTCCGATGTGGGCCCCCATGCAGGGCAAGTTCACTCGCTACGGCGACGTCCGTGAGCTACTCACAGAGACCGACGACTGCATGGTCGTGCTCGGCTCGGGCGACGAGATGACCGTCCGCTTCCACGCGCCGAAGAAGCCGCTCCCCGCCGGTTGGAAGCGAGACTTCCTGCTCTACAGTGTCGGCTGGGACAAAGACTGCGACATGAACACCATCTACGGCACTCACACCGACCCACTGCCGTACAACGCCATGCCGAGCTACCCCTATCCGCCCGACCAGCCGTTCCCGCAGGACGCGAAGCACGATGAGTATCTGCAGAAATGGCAAACGCGGGAACAGAGCTTTAAGGGGTTTTGGGCAATCCCAATGGCAAATGAGCATTGAATTTGCCAAGATGCAGCTGTGTGGTCCGTTTGGCATTCCCCCCTTGCGGCGCTGATCTCAGGTTAATCCCTCATGAGCGCGGAACCTCTCAATCCTTATCAGGCGAATCTGCCGACAGAGGATGCTCCCTCAAGCGAATCGCCTTCGCCGGTGGAGGTCAGACTCTTCTCCGCCTTTTCAGTGGGGCTGGCTACTTTCTTGGGTTCGCTTTTTGCCGGTTCCATTCTCATGGGGATGAACTATGGACGTATAGGGCGGAAGCGAGAAGCTATTGCTGTGGTTTTGGGGGGACTCCTCGCGACTGTGTCCTTCATGGTCTGTGGAGTCTTTCTTTTTGCAGACGAGATTCCCAGTTTGGTTTACACGGTGATTCAGGTGGTCATGTCCCAAATCGCGTTCAGAATCCTGCAAACCCATCTCGTCAATCATCATCGGCACGCCGGGGGCCGGCTGGCATCCGCCTGGTGGACCGTGCCTGTCGCCTTTGTCGCGGTCATTCCCATTCTGGCCATTGCGTTTGGAATTGAGGGTGCACTTCAGCTCTCCTACGGAAAACGCATCGCGGTGGGGCGCGATGAAGTCTACATTTCGGGAAGTGCCACCGAAGAAGACGCCCGTTGGCTGGCGGCGAAACTCGAAGAAGCTGGCTGGTTTGGCGGAGATGGTGCAACCGCGACCCTGCATCGATCCCGTAAGAAGTTCACAGTCTCTCTCATCGTTGCAAATGAGGACGTACTCGATCCGGAAACCACCGAGTACACCACAGATCTGGGGAAGCAACTCGCGGACGATCGCCTGGGGCACCCGCTAGAGATGCGAGTTCTTGACGAGTCCTATACGGTCAAACAGAAGATACCGATTCCTTGATGATGCGTGACAGGCCATTGCCGCCGCCGGACTGCGGGACTGGCGGGTCGCCGCCTGGCTGCTCACTCACCGGAAACAGCCGACGGACAACATCCGCCTGACCGCCGAGGAGCGCGCGGAGAAGTTTCAGGTGCATCAGGAACTTGTCCGGCGAAATTTCGAGCTGGGCAAACTCCACGGCATTCTTGACGAGGAACTCGCAGCCGCCAGGGAGCAGCGCGACTTGGCTCGCTAAGCGCAGAAGCAGGCCTAAAAGCAAGCGCAGTATGAAGCCGAGAACCTGCACCTCTTCCGGCGGAATAAGAAGGACCAGTCAGTGGGAGGGCCAGAGAAAGCGCATGTTAGCCACGGATGAAACACGGGTTGAACACGGATGAGGAGAGACCGGCTGAAGAGGGCAGAAGCTGGCAGAGAAATGAAGTCAGAAAAATAGCTCCCCTTTTGCGACCCTCTTTCATTCCCGTCCGTGTTTCATCCGTGGCTCTATTGCTCCGGCCACTTTCCCTTTTCGATCGGCCGGAGCGAGAGCTTCGCTGGGTCGACGACGACATGCTTCACCCGCTGGCGTTTCCAGGTGTAGGTGATGTGGACGAGGCCGTCGGCGGATTGGATGATCGCCGGATACGAGTACTCGCCCGCTTCGTTTTCCAGGCGAGCGGCTGCTTGCCAGGTCTTGCCATCGGAGGAGGCGGCCAGGTTGAGCGGACTGCGGCCGGCGGCAGTGTGGTTGTAGACGAGGAGGTGTTGGCCGTTTTTCAGAGTGACGCCGTCGATGCCCGAGCCGGGACTGGGGAGCTCGGTCGGCTCCAGCGGCGACCAGGTGCGGCCGTCGTCGGCGGACTCGGCTCGCAAAATGGTCCGCACGGAGCGCGGGCGACAGAGAATGACGAGGCTCTTCCCCTGCTTCAGAATGGTTGGCTGGATGGCGGAGACGGACTTGCCATCACACAGCGGCTCAGTTCGCTCCCAGGTCCTGCCGGCGTCCTTGGTCCACTCCATGTGGACCCGCCAGCCCTTGTCTTCCGTGCTGCTGCCGCACAGGAGCCGGCCATCGGAGAGCAACTCGGGCTTGTTCTTGATGGGACCGGCGATGTCGTCGGGAAGGCGGGTAGGTTTGCTCCACGTTTTGCCGCCGTCCGCGGATTCGATTCTCATTCCCCACCAGGAACTGGGACTCGGCCCGACTTTGTAAAAGAGGACGAGCGGACCTTCGGGCATCTGAAAAAGGACGGGGTTCCAGCACGGATAGCGAACGGTGTCCGATTCCTTTCCGTTGGCCACTTCTTTCACTTCGCTCCAGCCCGCTTGGCCGCGGTGGGAGATCCAGATTCCCACATCCTTGTTCTTCTCCGCCGTGCCGCCGAACCAGGCGGCGACGAGTCCCTCCTTTGTTTCGGCGATCGTCGAAGCATGGCACTCGGGGAAGGGAGCCTTCTCGTAGATGAATTCGCTACTGACAATGCCGGGCTCGGCACCCATTGCGTTCGCGCTAAGCGCGAACAGAACGACGAGAATTGTAATGCGAGCGAGGACAGAGTGCGACGATTTCATGCGAGGGAAACTCCTGATGGTAACGGGCAGGCTGGAAGCCTACTCCACCTCATTTGCAGCGCCTACCATCCACCCGCACGAGGTACTCCTTGTGAGGGATTTCACAAGCCAGCAGATTTTTTTGTGCGGGGGGTTGAATTAGGTTGACTCGGGCCGTTTCCTCGCTCTAATCTAAAGGTTCGCCGCGTGCCGCGAACGAATCTAGTTCGTGGACTTAGAACAGAGGGAGATTTTCCTAGTCACAGCCGATTCTTAGGCGGAGGGTATCTCATGTTGGTACGCGAGATTTTGGGCGATAAGGGGCGGACTGTGTACATGTGCGGCCCCGACGATTCTTTGGCCGATGTGGTGGATTTACTGGTCGGCTATAACTGCGGCTCGCTGGTAGTGTGCGAAAAAGGGGAGATGGTGGGGATCGTCACCGAGCGGGACATCCTGCGGACCTGCGCCTTGACGCGGCAGTCGCTGGAAGTTCTGAGCGTAAGGGACCGGATGACTCGCTGCCCCGTCACTGCCACCCCCGATGACGAAATTGCCGATACGATGGGAGCTATGACCGAACATCGCATCCGCCACTTGCCGGTCATTGAGGGCGGGCGGCTGGTGGGGGTCATTTCGATTGGCGACGTGGTCAAGGCCCAGCACAACGAGCTGTGCCGGGAAAACCACTACCTCAAGAGCTATATCTTGGGATAAGCTGGCGGCATGGCTGTAGAAAACATTGTCTTGCGTGATGCTGCCGGTTCGATCGCAGAAATTGCCCCGGCCCTCGGATTCAATTGCCATCGCTTTGCGGTGGAGCGCGAGCAAAAGCTCGTCGAGGTTCTCTGGCGCGAACCTGGTTTCTTGTCCGGGAACGGCAAGCCTTCGCGCAGTGGCGTGCCGGTGCTGTTTCCTTTTCCCGGCCGGCTGCCGGGACAAACCTTGACCTGGCAAGGGAAAACCTATGACTTGGGGAGCGACGACGGACGCGGAAATGCGATCCACGGTTTTGTGCATACGCGGCCATGGCGGGTGATTTCGCAAAGCGAGAGCCGCTTGGTGGGAGAATTCCAGGCGAGCAAGGATGACCCGTCGCTGAAGAATCGCTGGCCGGCGGATTTTCGGATTACCGCAACGTATGAGCTGGAGGGGAGCCGGCTCTTGATGCATTACCGCGTGGAGAATCCCTGTGACGTTCCGCTGCCCTGCGGGTTGGGGACGCATCCGTATTTTCGCGTGCCGCTGGGGGGCTCATCCGCCCAGGAGTGCCTCGTGCAGCTTCCGGTGACAACGCAGTGGGAGCTGGTCGAGATGATTCCGACCGGGCGGGAGTTGCCGCTGGTCAATTCCACGGAGCTTTCCGCCGGCAAGAAGTTCGGCGAACTGACGCTCGACAACTGCTTTGCCGGTTTGCAGTTCAGCGGTGACTGGTGCGCGGCGCAGGTACTGGATTCCGAGAGCGGCCGGACGATGACCATCCGTTTTGACCGGGCTTTCCGCGAGTGCGTGGTCTACACACCGCCCCATCGCGAGGCGATCTGCATCGAGCCATACACCTGCGTCCCCGGCGCAGCGGCGATGCCCGATCCGGCCGCAGCGGGTTTGCGAATTCTGGAACCGGGCGGATTCTTCGCAGCGAACATCGAGCTGGAAGTGGGTTGATTAACCGTAATCAATCCAGTGAATGTACGTCCAGTAATCGAAGATCCAGGGATGGGTCCAAGGGTTCATGCTGCCATAGCTCGCGGAGAGGGCGCTGACGACTAGCAAGGCTATCGCGATGCCAAAGCCAAGGCGCGAAACCGTCAGCGAATCAGCGGCGGGGATCAGGACGACGAGCCACAAGGGGACGAGCCACAGGAGCCAGCGCAGACAGGTGGAAAACCCACTGTAGTTGCGGTCGATTTGTGGGCGGGTGAAATAAAAGAGCAGGACGATGAGCGTCAGGCCGGCAATCACCACGGCCAGTCCCGCGAGTGAGCGATTGCTGGAGCGCAACCAGAGCACCGTTCCCCACACGCTCAGCAGCCAGATCGGCGTGAGCGAGAAGACCCCGTGATGTCCCAGCAGGCAGTTAACGGCATAGACGAGTTGGCTTGGCTCGCCGTTATCGACGCTAGTCAGTTCCCCCGACGACCAGTAACTACCGTCGAATTCGTACCAGTTGTCCCAGGCGTGGAGTTCGAAGTGATAAAAGACAAGAGGAGGCTTCGGCAATTGGCTGACGTAGTAATTTCGAGGGTTGACTGCGTAACGCATTTGATTCTGTGGGTCGAAAATGACCCAGCGATTCGATGCATGAGTTGCAGTCACGGTCGTTTGCGGCGAGAACCGAATGCCTTGAGATTCCAAACTTGATACAGCATCGCGCCAAAGGATTTGGCTCTTCGCGTCTGGGAAATCCTGCGGCATGGCAATCGGAAACGTCGCCACCACGGGTCCATCCCCCCGATGGGCATACGGCGTCTTCCAAGTTCCATGCGCCAGATAGTTCGTCCCCAAAGCGGCAGAAGCAATAAGGAGTGCGGAAGGTGTGAAGGCGATGAGCGTCCTTTGCCAGGAGCAGAGTGAAAGGCCCAGGGCAATCGCGGCAAAGAAGGCCAGCGCAGGCAGTTCATTGGCCGCCGTGAACGCAGCGCCCAGACCAGCAAGGGCAAAGTAGCGCCACTCCCTCCGTCCTTCCAACCAGATCGGCAAGGCAGCAGCCAGCGTGGCAATCACACCTACAGCAGCAATCGTGTGGTTGTTGAGCGTGATGGAAAAGGTCGTCAGAAACGTGCCGCCGCAGGCGCAGGCCATCACGAAGATTCGCCCGGCATCGGTGGTGCCGTACTTCTCCACGATGCGGGCCAATAGGCATAGTCCCAATACCAGCGGCAGGACGTTCGTGACCAGCAGCATCGTGCGGGCGACGTAGAACAGCCGCGTTTCCAGTGTCGCGCCGGTCAGGTTTTTGATCAGCCAATATTCCCCGGCGAGCAGCGTCGGCAAAAGCGTCGGCTTGCTGGAGTAATAGTGCTCCTTGCCGTCCGCGGCCCGATGCTTCACGAGGTCGATGGTGTGCCAGTTCTGAATCCGGTTCCCTTCGGCGTCGAAGATGATGTCGTCGATCGCGTACGTGCCGTGGTCGACCAGTGCCCGGATGGTGCACCAACGGCTGCGGTCGTTGGCGGAGAGAAACGGCGAGGGATTCTTATGATTGCCGTTGGTCACGCGGAGCACGCGGCCGGTCATGCTTCCCGCGGCCAGCGCGATGAGCAGCGCATAGACGGCCCAGCGGAGCGCAGCCGAAGTCTCCGGCGACTCTTTCATGGGGCATCCTTCGCTGCCGGAGACGCTCCCACGCGGGCTTTCACCGAGTAGGTCTTCACATCGCGCCCCAGATAGGACGTAAGCAGCTCCGCCAGGAAGCCCATCGAGATGAATTGGGCTCCGAGCAGCAGGGCCCCCATCGAGTACAGCATGGCGGGACGGTTATGCAGATCTTCGAGCTTCCAGTCCGGCATGGCTTTGTCGACGACCCAGTAACCGGCCAGATAAATGAGGCCGATGAGGCCGAGCGTGAAGGACACGATGCCCAGCGTGCCCAGCAAATGCTGCGGCCGCTGGTTGAAGCCGGTGAGGAAGTAGACCGTGAGCAGATCGAGGAAGCCACGGATGATTCGGCCGACGCCGTACTTGCTGTAGCCAAATTTGCGGGGACGGTGGTTGACCACGATTTCGCCCACCTGCCAGCCGCGGGCGGCAGCCAGGACGGGGACGAAGCGGTGCAGGTCGCCATAGATGCGGACTTCGCCGAGCACCTCGCGGCGATAGCACTTGAAGCCGCAGTTGTGGTCGTGCAGGCGGACTCCGGTGAGGACGCCGACCAGCCAGTTGAAGACGCGGGAGGGTCCGACCTTGTGCCACGGGTCGAGCCGTTTCTTCTTCCAACCGCTGACGACATCGAGGCCTTGTTCCTTCATCGCTTCGAGGAAGCGGGGGATTTCCTGCGGGTCGTCTTGCAAGTCGGCGTCGAGCGTGAACACGAACTCACCGCGGGCCTCCTCAAAACCGGCCGAGAGCGCCGCCGCCTTGCCAAAATTTCGCCGGAAGCGGATGCCGCGAACGCGGGAGTCTTCCTTCGCCAGCCGCTCAATGGTCTGCCACGAACTGTCCTTGCTGCCGTCGTCGATAAAGATGATCTCCAGGTCGAAGCCGCCTGCAACCGCCACCGCCACCATTTCCGCATGGAGCGCGGGGAGGCTCTCCTCTTCGTTGAAGACGGGAATGACGGCGGAGAGGAGCATGACGGAGGGGGCTAGGGATTAGGGGTTGGGGGCTGGGGAAGAAGGAATGTGGGGAAAGAGCTTTGAGTTCTAGAATAATCGAGGTAGCCGGCACTGAGTACCGAGTTACTTGATTTCCCCAGCCCCTATAACCCCTAGCCCCTAGTCCCCGGCTTTCAGCAGCCGCAGGAATTCGCGCATGAGCGGGGCGTTGTCGTGCCAGGTGCGGGCGGAGATGAGGCGGCCGTCGATGACGACTTCCTGGTTGACGTAGGTTCCTCCCCCTTGCTCCACGTCGAGCTTGCATTTGGCGACGGTGGTCACCCTCTTGCCTTGGATAATGCCCGCCGCCGTCAGGATTTCCACGCCGTGGCAGACGCTGGCGATGGGCTTGCCGGCAGCGGCCATTTCGCGGGTGATCCGGAGCAGATCCTGGTCATAACGGATGTACTCCGGTGCCCGTCCTCCGGAGATGAACATCCCGGCATAGTCGGCCGATTTTACATCTCGAAACGCCGCCGTCGCCCGGATGAAATAGCCGGGCCGCTCCTGGGTAATGTCCCAGGGAATGTTGCTGTCCGGCGGAATCTCGTGGAGCACCGTGTGGTACAGCCGGGCTTCGGGGCCGGCGACGACCACTTCATAGCCTTCCTCCTGCAAGCGGAAGAAGGGATAGAACGTGTCGAGGGCCTCGGTAGCGTCGCCCAGGGGCATGAGGATTTTGGGGAGCATGGTGGGTGGAGTGGTGAATGGTGAGTGTAGGACCGCGACTTATTCTAACGGACTTGCCTCTCTCGCTCCTCATCCCATCATCCCTTTATCCCCTCATCCTCGCCTCACCCCCGCCTCTCTCATCGCGGCCGCCAGCGGCTCGTAGCATTTCTTCGCCGCGGCAACCGGATCATAGCCAGGCTTCGAATGAATCTGGCCGCTGACCTCGACGACGACGTCGCCGCGATACTTGTTCGCGGCCAGGAGACGGAAGTACTCGGCATAGCGGTTCTCTTTTTCCGCCGGCAGCAGGAACTGAAACTTCGCGGCATCTCCCTCGGCATCCTTCAGGTGAATGAAAACCGTGTGCGGCAGCAGAGTTTCCAACGAACTTTCCAAAGAAATTTTTTGCAGTCCGAAGTGGCTGTAATCGTACGCAAGCCGCACGAACCTGCTGCCGATTTGTTCGATGAGCCAGGCCGCGTCGCCCGGCGTGTGGAGCGCATTGCCGACGTGCGCTTTGAAGACGAGTGTGACCTTTTTTTCCTCCGCAACCTTGGCCCAGTCCCGCAGCCGCTCGGCCATTTTGTCCTTCACTTTGTCCCACTCCGTCGGCCTGCCGCCGAGGACCGTCTCGATGAGCGGCGGCTTATCGGGAACGAGCTCGTGCGCGAGGTCGGCCGCCAGTTTCAGCCGCTGTAAGTTGGCGGCGTGAGTTTTGTCCTCGCCCAGCAGCAACAAGTTTTCCATCAGGGACGAGAGCCGCAAGCCGCTTTTGTCCAGAGCAGCTTTCAGCTCTTTTCGGGCAGAAATGCCGAGTGTTTCCGGGTCGCCGGGCCAGCCGGGCATCAGCGGCAGCTCGACGCAGTCGTAACCAATTTCGCGGCAAGTCTGGAGCGCCTGGGTCGGCGGCAGCGACTTCATGCCATACAGACTGAAGCCCAAGCCGATAGGTTGTTCGTCGGCAGCCAGGGCCGATGACGAGAGGGCGAGTGAACCTGCGAGTCCGGCTGCGTAGGCCAGCGACTGCCGTCGAGTAATCAGCTGTGACATCATAGTAATTGTCCTTGTGGCAATGTAGTACGTATTTAGTCATAAAATATAAGTGACTATTAACGCTCTCACTTCTTCCATCCTAGCAGGTGACAACGTGTTTCGCAGCGGCGCGAGGACAATCGCAGAGCGTCCACGAACAATTCGGCGTCCGCCTCCTCCGAGAAAAAACTTTGCTGCAGGTTCGACTTTTCCACTTGACGAAACAGGCCACTTCCTGATTCAATTGGTGAATCGAGATAGCACAAGCAGTGATGCGAGTGAGACTCGAACAGGAATTAAGGAAACTCACTCGCTAGTTGCAAGTGAGATGACTTGCGAAAGTTCTTCGCAAGTACAATGGATTGAACGCGATACTTCTCGAAGATGCGTCCCGAGTTGTGTCGTTTTGGAGAATCGGACGCCCATAAGCAAGGAGCCATTTCCATGGCAGCTGCGAAGAAGACCGCAAAGAAGGCCGCTAAGAAGTCCACGAAGAAGGCCTCCAAGAAGAAGTAAGTAGGCCAGGCGAAGCCGGCGCAGCCATCTTTGGAAGGCCCGCCTGGCTCGCGCCAAACTTTCTTCCGGACCACAGCGAGAAAGGCCGGCAGCGGTCACCAACGGGGTGTGACCGCAGCCGGCCTAGATTTTGCGCCCATCGAAAAAGCAATTGAAGAGTTTTGAACAGAAGGAAACGAAGGGAACGAAGAAAGGCAAAGAGCGATGGAGAGACAGAGAGAAGGGGAGAAGGAAGCATTGCACTGAACTCTTCGTTGGCTTCGTTTCCTTCTGTTCAAATTCTTCCGACTTCTTTCCGCCCTGTTACCCGTTAGGCCCCGCCGGTAGCATGAAGCGGATGAGCACCGACAGCCCTAATTTCGCCGGTCTACGGGTGGCGTCTCTCGAAAGCCGCAATGCCGAGGAGATGGGCCGCATGATTACCCGCTTCGGGGGCGTGCCGCACGTCAGTCCCAGCATGCGGGAAGTGCCGCTGGCCGAAAGCCGCGAGGCGATTGATTTTGCCCATCACGCAATCACCGGCGGCATCGACGTGATGATTTTCCTGACAGGGGTTGGGTTTAAGCATCTGCTAGCGACCGTCGAAAAGCATGTGGACCGGGAGCGGTTCCTCAATTCGCTCCGGGACATGGTGACGATTGTCCGCGGGCCCAAGCCGCTGGCGGCGATGCGGGAAGTCGGACTCACACCCACGCATCGCGTCCCCGAGCCGAATACGTGGCGGGAACTTTTGGCGACGATCGACGGCGGCATACCCATTGCGAATCAGAATGTGGGGGTGCAGGAATACGGTATCACCAATCGGAGCCTGGTTGCCGGGTTGGAGGCTCGCGGAGCACGGGTTCATGCAGTGCGGATTTATCAGTGGGATCTGCCGCTCGATACGGGACCGTTAGAGGATAACGTCCGCGCGTTGTCTGCAGGTGAGCGGGACGTGCTGATAGTCACCTCGGCCCATCAGGTGGTCAACTTGTTCCGCGCGGCGGAGAAACTGGCCCTCGTGGAAAAGCTCCGCAACGGTCTGAGGCGAACGGTCATTGCGTCGGTCGGTCCGACGACGAGTGAAATGCTCCGCGACAGCGAAATCGAAGTGGACATCGAGCCCGAGCACCCCAAGATGGGTCCGTTGGTGATGGCGGCAGCCCAGAAGAGCGGCGAGATTCTGGCGCGGAAGCGGTGGACGACCATTACTCTCTCCGGCCCTGCCAGCGATCCGCTCGATAAAAACGCGCCGTGGTACAACAGTCCGTTCATGAAAGCTTGCCGCCGCGAACCGACGAGTGTCACGCCTGTCTGGCTGATGAGGCAGGCGGGGCGGTACATGGAGGAATATCGCCAGGTCCGCGGGCAGACAACTTTCCTGGAACTCTGTAAGAACCCGCAACTGTGCAGCGAGATCATGTGCACCGCGGTGAAACGGCTGGGAGTGGATGCCGCGATCATCTTCTCGGACCTGTTGCCCATCCTGGAGCCGATGGGGATGGAGCTGGAATTCTCGAAGGGGGAAGGGCCGGTCATTTATAACCCCGTTCGCGCGCCGGCTGATGTGGACCGAGTTTTAGAACTGGACGACATCCACTCGCTGGATTTCGTTTACGAGACCGTCCGCCAGACGCGGGCCGATTTGCCGGCGGAGATTCCCCTCATCGGCTTTGCGGGGGCACCATTCACGCTCGCCAGCTACACAATCGAAGGAGGCAGCAGCCGCAATTATCTCCATACGAAGACGCTGATGTACCGGGATGAGGGAGCGTGGCGAACATTGATGGAGCGGTTCGTGCGGGCGATCACGCGGTACCTCAACGCCCAGATTGCGGCTGGTGCCCAGTGCGTGCAGCTTTTTGACTCGTGGGTCGGTTGCCTGGGGCCTGATGACTATCGTCGCTATGTTTTGCCGCATGTGGCGGAGATCATCAAGGGCATCACTCCCGGCGTGCCGGTCATCAACTTTGCTACCGGCAACCCGGCCCTTTTGCCGCTCCTCTCCGAAGCCGGCGGCGCGGTCATTGGCATCGACTGGCGCGTGCGGCTCGACGATGCCTGGAAAACGGTCGGCCACGACAAGGCCGTGCAAGGCAATCTCGACCCGCTGGTGCTTCTAGCCGAGCAGGCTGAAATCCGCCGCCGTGCGAAAGAAGTCTTAAGGCAAGCCGATAATCGTCCCGGCCACATCTTCAACTTAGGCCACGGCGTCGTGCAGCAAACCCCGGTGGAAAGCGCCATCGCGCTGGTCGACATGGTGCATGAAATGAGCAGCCGGTAGGTCCAATCGTAATAAGTGTCTCGCGGACAGTTCACTTTATTTCGAGGAAAACCGCACTTTAACACTATCCGTAGCGCCTCTTGCTGTTAGGATTACCTACGGCAAGACAGCCCTTGCGGTCTGACGCGTGTTCTTTGCATTCGCTCTCCTCTTTCGTCTCCCTGCCTGGCAGGCCACCATTTGGCCTCACTCTCGGCAGGCCAGTTACTGCTGGCCTCTTTGCGAAAGCCTGCTCGCCACGCGCGCAGAATAGACACCGCAGAGTCCACTTACGAATAGGACTGCGACCATGGGTTCCAAGGAAGACACTAAAATCAACTTGCAAATTGCCAACAAACTGGCCAGCCGCGGCATTAACAACCCTTGCAAAGTGACGGTTTCGTGCAACAAGGGAGAGGTGACGTTGTCAGGAACAGTCCAGCATCCGCACCAGCGGAAAGCCGCCGAGCAAGCCGCCACGGGAATCACCGGGGTCCGGCGAGTAAATAATCAGCTCGTGGTAAAAGTGGAGAAACGGATCTAGCATCCATTGCCGCCGCTTCTCTAGCACCACCAAGTTCTCCCAGGGAAAGCTCCATGACCATTCGCATTACCCTCGTCAATTCCGATGGAAAGACTGTCGAGCCGAAGGCCATTGCCACCGTGGCGGAGCTGCGCGCTCTGGGCGAGCAGGCTAGAAATCTGGTGCGGGAGTGCGACCGCTTGGCGCAGGCCAAGGATCTAGCGGACCCGACGAAGAAACGGGTCGTGCCCTACGGGGCGTAGCCGGTGAGAAGTGCGGGCTAGGTTATCTCTCCGCCGTGAACGAATTGTTCAGCACTCGGCCACCGCCAAGCTCTTCGGCGCTGAGGATGAGCTTCTGGCCCAGCAGGGACTCGCCGTCTTCGAGCAGGAACAGAAGCGGAGTCTGGACATTCGGCGAGGCGAGAAGCTGGCGAGTCTCACGCCGCCGCTCCGGCACGAAAAGGACGCACTGAAAGCTCAGCGGCTTGTTAGTGAGGTTTGTCAGTTGCTGCGTCACCTCCAGCAGGCCGTCTTCCCGCAGGCGCGAAGTCATTTCCAGAGCTACGTCGGCCAGTCCCAGTTGCAACGTGCGATGAACGTCGAACCGGTAATTGCGATCCGCGGACAGGCTGAAGTCAAGTCGCAACGGCTGAGAGCCGCTGCTGGCCTCGGCCATCAGTTGGATGGAAATGGGAAGCCGGACTTCCTCTCCTGGTGCCAGCCGAAAGTGCGTTCCTTGAGTGTCCCGCTTCCAGCCGGCGGGAGCGGCCAGACTCACTTCGCCGCTGATGCCTTGCGGGAAGAAGTTCTTGAGGCGTAAGTACAGCGTTTGCTCGCGGGTGAAGATGCTGTCGACGTGCGAGCCTTCGAACTGCGCGGCCAACTTGAAACGGGCGATGTTTTCATTCAGCCCCGTGACGAACGTAGGTAGCGTGCTAACACTGAGACGCTGCTGGGGATGGCTTGCCTCGGCAGCCGTCGGCGGCGTGGTCTCGCGCCCCCACAGGTCAATCTGCCGCAGCTCTTCTCCGAAGTACATTGTTTCCACGGTCGGCTTGTCGTTCCAAACCGCCATGACGGCCTGGCCGTCGCGAGCGAAGAGGTAATTCATGCTGCCGCCGGGCAGCGGCAACTGACCGAGATACTCAGAGCCAGTAATGGCGGCAGCGGTCGTGCGCCACGGGAGGAAAAGCTTGCCGGGAGTGCCGTCGTCCTGCATCAGGCCCGTTTCGGAGCTGAAGGGACGGGAAAGGAAGATCCCATCGGCACCAGCGACCTTGGCGGCAAGCATTCGCGCGGCCAGGTCATGAGCTCGCGTGTTCAAGGAGTACTGCGACTTGGAAAGAGGGTCCAGCGAAACCCAGCGCTGCGGCACTGGGGACTTGTTGGGACTGGCCGTCCGCGACAAATAGGCCGTGAGCTCCGGCGGCGTAAGCTGCGGGTCGCTGGTGTAGCTCTGCATTGCCAGCGGAACTTCGCTTGCCGGAGGCGGGCTGAGATAATGCCAGCTTGCGCCGAGCTTCACTTGTTGTCCAAATCTTTCCAAATGCGTTTTTACCTCCTGCATTTTCTCCGCCAGCCTCGGATCGCCGACAAGGCTGGTGTCCTGGTCGCTGCCCAGCTGCCACCAGCGGACCTTGAGCGAGAGCCGCGTCAGGATGGGGTCGACCCAGGGTTTCCAAGCATCGGCATCCCCCAGGACGATGGCGATGGGCTCGGCACCTCGGGCTGGCGGATGATCAAGGACGCCGACCATTTCGATCCCTTGCAGACTGAGCTTCTCCGCGAACAAGGCGATGCGATCCGCCGCGCCGGCATCGGCGGCAGTAAACGTGACCGGGTATTTGGCCCAATGGACACCGGCCTGGGCCAGCAGGGCCGCCATGGGTCCGTTTTCCAACGGCTTTTCGCCGGCAGGAAGCGTCCACCCGAACTCACCCGTTTTCCGCAACAGCGCGGGGCGAAGGACGGCAATGTTGGTGACGCGCTCGATCTTCTCCGTCTCCTGTCCTTGCCAGCAAACTTGCACCTGGTAGAGGCCAAAGCCCGGCAGCGGCGGCTGCCAAGCGGCGCGGGCGACAGCGTCCTGCCCCGTGGTGAGTTGCTGGGAATGAGTGGCGAGGCTGCGGCCGTCGTGGTCGTGGAGTTCGAAGCGAAGCGTGGTTTGGGAGTGGGGGATGCCAGCGATCTCGCACTGCACTTCGACTTCGTCCTTGGCAGTGAAGATGTTCAGTGGGCTTTTGGTTTTCACGGTCATCCGCGGCAAGCGCTGCAAGCGAAGCTGGCGAAAGGTGGCCTGGCCCCGCAGATCCTGCCGCATCCCGCGCGGAGCGACTTGCAACGCAATACTGGCGGCCGTGGAGAGCTGATTGGGGATGAAGGGGCCGAGGCGAAAACTCCGCCATTCGCCGCTTGATTCCCGACTACTGAGAGAAGTGCTCTGCGACTGCAAGGGCTCACCCTTGGCATTCAGAAACGCCAGCGAGATGCGGGCGTCGTCATGCATCAGATCCGTCAGGCGACATTCCCCTTCCAGCACGTAGCTGAAGCTGGGAGTGATGGCAATCTTGGGACTTGCGATTTCCGCCGACCCGCCGTTCATCGCGAAAACCAAGGCTCTCCCGCGAGCGGAGTCCTGTTTGTCCTCGGCAATGCCGATCTTCAGGAAGTCATGAAAGCCCGGTCCATGCCGGCGAGTCCAGCCATCGGGCCAACCGTCGTAGTTGCGGTCGACCGTGGCGCCAAAGTCGCACTCATAGACGACGGAGCCGGCAACCGGCTTCGCTTCCGCTGTCGCGCCCTGGGGAGCGGCGGCCAGCAGTACTAGAATGAAGGGAACGAAAGACATAGCTAGGGAGACTCAAGCGTGCTGCAAATTCGGGTCGGAGTGCAACTGGCCAGCCTGCGCCTGCCGCTAAAACAAGGGTTGCTTACAGCGGCGCGCATGGGGGCCGAAGCGGTGGAATTAGACGGCCGAAGCGAAGTAAAAGCGGACGAACTTTCCCGCACGGGGGTGCGGCAAGTGCGGAAGATGCTGGAGGATCTGAATTTGCGGGTTAGCGCGGTGACTTACCGCACCCGCCGGGGCTACCAGGTGCAGGACGATCTGGAGCGGCGCGTAGCCGCCACGGAGCAGGCCCTGAAGATGGCTTATGAACTAGGTACCAATGTGGTGGTCAACCACATCGGCCGCGTGCCGGAAAAGGGAACGCCGGCCTGGACCATCATGGTGGAAGCTCTCACCGACATCGGCCGCTACGGCCAGCGGGTCGGGGCCACGCTCGCCGCCGAGACCGGCACCGAAAGCGGCGAGGAGCTGGCCGCGCTGATTGCCGCACTCCCCCCCGCGTCCCTCGGTGTGGACCTGAACCCCGCCAGCCTGATTATCAACGGCCACTCTCCGCCGGAAGCTGCCAAGGCCCTCGCCCAGCACGTGCTGCACGTCCACGCCACCGACGGCACCCGCGACCTGGCCCACGGCCGGGGCATTGAAGTGCAGCTCGGCCGCGGGCTGGCGGAATTCCCCGAGCTGCTGGGCCTCCTGGAAGAACAGCACTACCGCGGCTTCATCACCATCGAGCGGCGACAGAGCGAGAACGCCGTGAGCGAGATTGCGGACGCGGTGAAGTATCTGAAGAGCTTGTAACCTTACTCATGCCTCAGCGCTTCAATCGGGTCCATCTTCGCCGCGCGGATGGCGGGGTAAATGCCGAAGACGACGCCGACGAGGACCGAGATGCCGAATGAGAGTGGGATCGACATCATCACGATCACCGGCTTGAGCGTCTTGGCAACATCGGGAAGGGCGTCGCGGATTTGCTCATTGTTATTCAGCACCAGATCGCGCAGCCAGACAAAAATCACCGGCGAAAGGACGCCGGCCACGATGCCGAACAACCCGCCGACGACCGACAGCGAGACGGTCTCTACCAGGAACTGCAGCACGATGTGTTTTTGAGTCGCCCCCAGGGCGCGGCGGATGCCGATTTCCCGCGTCCGCTCGGTGACGGTGGCCAGCATGAGGTTCATGATGCC